>Ga0207738_100206_pt1 | contig 13609 bp, 10 predicted proteins | sample LuqExpMetagenom9_FD_187767 | JGI IMG/M metagenome (GOLD analysis project Ga0207738, IMG submission 187767) | Tropical forest soil microbial communities from Luquillo Experimental Forest, Puerto Rico - Sample 9 (SPAdes) | ecosystem: Environmental > Terrestrial > Soil > Tropical forest ... | reverse complement strand
TCCGCAATATCCGGATTCAGAACATCAAAATTCTGCACGGAGTGCGGTACGGCATTTATTTCAAATCGACGCACACACGCGGTGGCTGGACGGAGAATGTGCGGCTAAGCGATGTAGCCATGGAGGGCGTGAAGACAGCCATTATGGTGGATCTCGATTACTTTCCCGCATTCAGTACGCCCAGGATTCCCGTGGGCATAGAGAAGAATCTTCCTCCGGATTTGAAAGCGATTCCGGAATATTGGCATGTGCTTTCCGCACCGGTAGCGCCGGAACGCGGGCTGCCGCACTTTCGGGATATCCGCCTGACCAGGATTACCGCGCAACATGCGGGCTATGCCTTTCAGGTGAATGCCGCGCCGGAGGCACCGCTGGAACGCTTCAAACTGAAAGACCTGCATCTGGACGCGGAACATGCTGGCAGCATTCGCCATACGAAAGGATGGACGCTGCGCGATGTCCGCGTGATCAGCCATGATGGCCATTCTCTGGTCACCGAAGATATGCAGGATTGCATGGGAGCTGTGCAACAGGGTAAGTAGCTATGCCGCACAGCGTCTCTGGCAGGAGCGTGGTTGTTGGGCTTTAGCCTGCGGCCTTCCGCTGTTTGCGCTGGGCTTTATGGGCATACATGGCGGCGTCGGCATGGGTCAGCAAGGTGTCTTCGGAGTTGGCATCGGCGGGATAAAGCGCAATGCCGGTGGAGGCAGACCCGGGTAGCCGCAGTTTGCCCAGAGCGAATGGCTCTGCCAGGGAGCGCTCCAGCCGTGCGGCAACCTCTTCCACCTCTTCGCGATTTCGGACGTTGGTGAGCAAAGCTGCGAACTCGTCGCCGCCCAGCCGGGCCAGCAGATCGCAGGGGCGCAACTGGCTCTTCATTCTGTGCGCGGCTTCTTCCAGAAACAGGTCGCCGGTGCGATGCCCGTAGTTGTCGTTTACCTGCTTGAAGTTGTCAAGATCGATGTAGATGAGGGCAAAGATGGAGCCTTGATCGCGAGCGCTCTGCATCAGCGCTTCTACCTTCTGATCGAGCACCGCGCGATTGTAGAGGCCGGTAAGCTGGTCGTACTCAGAGCGGTGGACAAGGTCGGTGTAGAGGCGGCGTGTTTCAATGGCCACGGCTACCAGACCCGCACCCAGCGAGAGAGCTTCTTCCAGTTCCGCGGGAGACTTGGCGCGGAGGGGCAATGCAACATAGATGGAGCCAAGCAAGCCTCCGGTGCGGGCTGGAATCAGGCGCTCCACGGTGCGCAGCCCTTCTTCCACTTCCGGCTTGGCGCCCAGGGTTGCACCGCCGGTGATGGAGCACCAGCAGGGCGCGTTGTTTAGCGAGAGACTCACCACCTGGGTGGTCTCCTCCACAATGTCGGCCAGCGGACGCATGGAATTGATTTGCTCGAGAATATGCCGTCTGCGGCGTTCGACCTCGGCGGTGGCCATGGAGTGACGGTGGGCGCGGCGTTCAACGATTAAGGTGCGCACGCCGAGCACCACCAGGAACAGGAAGACAATGCCCAGGGCCAAAGCAAGGTTGGGCACACTCCAGAGCGGCGGGCCAGCCAGCAGAACCAGATCTTCCGGTGAGCGAAGCAGAATGTCGAACGGCACCTGTCCGTTGGTTGGATAGCCATCGTCGATCCAGCAAATGCCGGTGACGTTGACAAGGCTGCCATGGAGAATCCTGCGCATGGGGGCGGAGGAGGCGCCGGAGGCGCGACGATGCAAGACAGCGGAAAAGACCGAGCCTCCTGCATCGAGTACGTAGCGATCCTCATGGTCGGTGCGGGCCTGGCTGATGACACGGGCTTCAATGGAAACCAGGTCGAAGCCATGCCCCGTGGTGTTATTGTTGGCCCATTCCGCCAGTTGTTCCCAGCGCGCGTGCTGCGGAAGAACGACCTGGTGCGCTCCTGTGGGGCGCAACTCGGCGTGGATCAGGGTCAACCTGCCCTCATCGGCGAGAGGAAATCCAATCACATCCGCTTCGTCGCCAACTGCCAGCGGGTCGCTGGATGCGGTCTGGACCCAGAGGCTTTGCTTTCCATTCTGGAGAACGGCGGCCACGCCGGGTTCGTAGTAGGTGAGCACGCCGCGGACGCGGAGCCGGGAGCTGTGGTCCTGAACGTGATAACCGGTGATGATCGAGCCGAGCGCCGTGATGGGCAGTGCCCAGGGATCAGCCGGGGCAGGGCGCAGGACGCGAATCGAAGCCAGGGAGGGCATGCGGATTCTGACCCCTGTTTGCTGCATCTTGGTGTCGAACTTGCGGCCGGCCACGCCGGTGACTTCAACTTCCGCGTCCAGCAGGGCACGCATGGCAGCCAGATCGGCCGAGACCACTTCCAAATCGGCATAGCCACCATCCATGGACAATAAGAGTCGTCCGATGGGAGCTTCGGTGGAGTTCACCAGATCGGCGGCGCGAATGCGGCCCTGTGCCTTGATGTGCAGACTCACAACATGAGTGCGGACCAGATCGTCAAAACCCACGGGAAGCGCGGGTGGCAGCGGGCCATGATGCAGAACCTTAACGTGGCTGACGGTCAGATAGGGCAGAAAGCTCGGTGTCAGGCGTCCTTCCACGCGCACCCGGTCACCCGGCTCCAGGTGGAAGTCGCTGGAGGCGTGGGCAAAGATGCCGTCGTCGCCGTCCTGAAGATTCAGATCGTGGAGCCTGTTGTCAAAGAAGACAACGGTAGCTTCAAAACGGACGAAAGGCTTTTGCGCAACATCGTCGTTGTTGAGCTGCCGGATGTCGTGCAAGGTGGTTTGCGGCATGGCGATGCAAAGCACGGGAAATGCCGCGCTGAACAGCCAGACGGGAAATAGAAAAAGACACTTCATGAGACGGCTCATTGCACCAGCCATGACGCCGGAGCTCACATTACTTTATCGGCAGGATTGTACCCTCGGGAATGGAAAATTTCTGCCCGAGAGCCCCCTGAGAACCAGAGTGATACGCAGGAAGGACGGGGGCATTCAGCCAGGGGTGAAGCTGCAGGGCAAGCCGGCGGTGACGAGCACACATTCGTGCAACTGCTCCGTTGGCGCAGGACGCAGGTTGCCGGTGTTTGCCTTAGCTTTCGCGGGCCGCTTCGGTGCTGTCCGCCTGTTGTTCGTCCGGCCCAGAGCGGGTATTTTTATCCACGTACATGGCGGCATCGGCGGCGCGGAGCAGCGTTTCGCGGCTGCGGCCATCTTCAGGGTAGATGGCGAGTCCGATGGCGGCTGAACCCTGAATGGAGCACTCCTCGGTTTCAAACGGATCGTCGAAGCAGCGTTCCAGGCGGCTGGCGATCTCCTCCACTTCGGCCCGGCTGCGGGTGTCGGGTACCAGCACGGCGAACTCGTCGCCGCCCAGCCTGGCCAGCAGGTCGCCGGGGCGGAGCTGGCGCTTCATGCGGAGCGAGATCTCCTGCAGAAAACGATCTCCCACGGTATGGCCATACAGATCGTTTACCTGCTTGAAGTTGTTCAAGTCGATGTAGATGAGCCCAAAGATTCCAGCCGATGCTCGTGCCACGCGAATCTGCTGATCCAGGCTGCGTTCCATTGAAAAGCGATTCTGCACATTCGTCAGTTGATCGAACTCGGAGCGGTGCACCAGATCGGTATAGGTCCGGCGAGTTTCGATGGCCAGTTCCACCAGACCGGCGGCCATGGCCAAGGCTTCCTTCTCGGTTGGGATGGGTTGAGCCAACTGATCAAGCGCGGCATAGATGGTGCCGGAACTCGGGCCGGTATGAGAGGAAATCTGAAGCTCCACGATACGGAAGCTGTTCAGCCGCTTGGGCTGGTTGCCAAGCTTTGCGCCGCCTTCGATGTGGACCCAGCAGGGAGCGCCCTGCAGGCGGAAAGAGACCAGCTCGGCGGCCTGCTCCACGATTTCCGCCAACGGAACCGCGCTGTTGATTTGCTCCAGGATGCGACTGCGCCGGCGCTCGCTGTAAGCCAGCCGCGCCATTTCACGGCGTACCCGGCGTTCGGTGCGCCAGAAGCGCGCGCTCAGCAACACCAGCACCAGCAACAAGAGCACGGTCAGTAGGCCCAGGTTGCGGGTGTTGATGAGGGAGGCGTTCTGGAGCACGATTACATCGGCTGGCGTACGCAGCATGATGTTGAAGGGCAGATCGCCGGCCGTGTGGTTGTAGGAATCGATGGGGAAGCAAACGCCAGAGAGCCTGACCAGCGCTCCCACCGGCAGCATTGATTCTTCCGGGCGGGGCCAGGTGGAGTCGGAGCGTTGGCGGGCATGATGGCGGAATACCGCGCCGAACAGATTGCCATCGGCCGACATGACGTAGTTGTCCTCGGTGGTTCCGCGCATCACGTGGACCACGCGGCCTTCCAACGAAACCAGGTCGTAGGCATGCCGGCCGGAGTAGAGCATGCGCCAACTCGAAGGCTCCGGACTGATGGTCAGTTGGCGGCCCGTGGTGCGTATTTCAGCGCGGCTCAGCACCATGAAGCTGTCGTTGACCAGGGGAAAACCGATGGCATCCACCTCATCGCCCACATTGAGCGGCGAGAGGCTTTCGGTATTGACCAGCAGGCTGCGCGAGCCATCCTGCAACACGACCATGCGGCCGGGGTCCACGTAGGTGACCGAGCCATGTACGCGCACCCGATGGGAAAGGCTGCGGACAGCGTAAGAGGACATGATAGTGTCCATCGGCGATGGAGGCAGATCCCAGGGGTCTGCCGTGGCCTTCTGCACCACGCGCACGTTGCTGAGCGTGCCGGCGTAGAGCACCGCGCCAACGCGCTGCAGCTTACTATCCTGCTGGATGCCGGCAATGCCGGTGGCCTCCACTTCGGCGTCCAGCAACGAGCTCAAGGAGTTGGTGTCGATGCTGTGGACAAGAATGTCCACCGGGCCGCTGTCGGCCATCATGCGGATGGTGGCTCCATGATGCGACGGCATGGGGCTGTTGGTGTCAGCACTGCGCACCACACCGCGTACTCGCACCAGCACGGCATCGTACCTGCCCTCCATGAGCTGGCCGAAGGTAGCAGGTACCGGAGCGGGCAATGCGGCACGTTCCATGATCTGAACATTGCTGGCATGGATCGAGGGATGAAGGCCACAGTTGACGAGCCCGGTGACGCGCACCTTGGTGCCCGGTTCAGCATGCGTACGTGTGGGGTTCTCCACATACAGCCCTGCGTCATTCTGTTGGACGAAGAAGTCGTTCTGTCCGGGCCGGGAGTGGGTGACCACACCTTCAAAGCTCACCAGAGGCCGTTGGCAGGCTGCGTTGCCCATATGGGCAATCGCGGGCAAGGTAGATTCCGCCGGAGTTTCAGCGGCGCACAGCGGTGCTGCACACGCTAGCAGGAGGGCCAGCATGGACAGGGCTTTCCTTGTAGCGGTCCGCAGGCGCACCGGGGTCCCCTTGTCTCTCCTTTTTCTTATCGGCAGGAGAATAGATTTCTGCGAAGCGCAGGAGTGCTGATGGCGGAGAAATGCAGAAAAAAACACAATACCGAGTTGCCAATATCATACTCCGATGCAAATCTGTTTTATCGGGCTGAGTGTGCCGGAAGACGCCCTTCTCAGGCCAGCCGGCCCAGAGGTGAACAGGTGGATAAAAGTCGGGAAACAGCGACTGGAATCGATCGAGCCAACCAGGCCCGGATTCAGGTGGAACGTCCCCGGAAGATTCGTGTGTTGGGAGTGCCGCTGGATCTGGGTGCAAGCCGGCGCGGCGTGGATATGGGGCCTTCGGCACTGCGCGTGGCTGGCCTAGAGGCGCGCTTGGAGAGCCTTGGCCATCAGGTGAGCGATGGCGGCAATATTTCCGTGGAAATTGCCGAGACCCAGCCTACAGGTGCAACCAATGCCCGTTATCTGCGTGAGATTGCAGGCACGTGCACCCGCACCGCCGAAGCTGTGGAACAGGCGCTGGAACAAGGGCTTACGCCGCTGGTGCTGGGCGGAGATCACTCCGTGGCGGCAGGCACGGTGGCCGGTGTGGCGCAGTTCTACCGTAGCCGCCAGCAGCGCATTGGCCTGATCTGGCTGGACGCCCACTCTGACATCAACACCCCGGAGACGTCCCCTTCCGGCAACGTGCATGGCATGCCGCTTGCGGCTCTTGTGGGACTTGGACCAGACCCGCTGGCTTCCATCTTCGGTTCCTGGGTAAAAGTGGATCCAGCCAACGTGGTGCTGGTTGGCCAGCGCGAGATCGATGCGGGCGAACGCGACAATCTCCGCCGTGCCGGCATTGGCCATGTGTTCACCATGCGCGCGATTGACGAGCGGGGGATGCGTGCCGTGATGCGTGAAGCGCTGGAGATTGCCAGCCGCGGCACCGCCGGCGTGCATATCTCACTCGACATGGATTGGATCGATCCCGAGGATGCTCCGGGCGTGGGCACTCCGGTGCGTGGCGGCGCAACCTATCGCGAGGCGCACCTGGCCATGGAGATGGTGGCCGACCACGGAGGATTGACCTCCTTTGAAATCGTCGAAGTGAATCCTGTGATCGACGAGCGCAATCGTACGGCGGATCTGGCCGTGGAACTGGCCTGCTCGGTCTTCGGCAAGAAGATTCTCTAGTTTGCGCGCAGGCGGCTAGGGCCGGCAGTTGCGCTGCGGTTGCAACTGCCGGCCGGTTGCTATTTGGCTTCGGTCTTGCCGGTATCAGTCTTGCCTGTGTTGGTCTTGCCGGTGTAGGCGATGCGCCAGATCGCTCCCGAGCCATCGTCGGTTACCAGCAGCGAGCCATCCGCCGCAATCGTGACGCCTACGGGTCTGCCCCACACGTTGCCGTTGGGCAGCACAAAGCCGGTCAGGAAGTCTTCATGCTCGCCACTGGCATGTCCGGTTTGATGCAGAGGCACACGAATCACTTCGTAGCCCACACGAATGGCGCGGTTCCACGAACCGTGCTCGGCAGCAAAAATATCGTTTGCATACTCGGCGGGAAACTGCTGGCCGTTGTAGAAGGTCATGCCCAGCGAGGCGTTGTGCGGATGCACCAGCACATCGGGGATGATGGTCTTGTCCTTGAGCTCCGGATGCGTGTTGGGCAGGCGCGGGTCCTGATGCGGCCCAATATACCACCAGGGCCAACCGTAAAAACCGCCTGGCTCCACGTGGGTGATGTAGTCCGGCACCAGATTGTCGCCCAGCGCATCGCGCTCATTGGTGGAGCACCAGAGCTCGCCGGTGGTGGGGTGGACGGCGATACTCACCGCGTTGCGAATGCCGGAGGCATAGAGTCTCTGGTTGCCGCCGTCGGGATCGAAGGCCAGGATGGTGGCTCGATTCTTCTCCTCTGGATGAGTGTCCGGATCGTCCACATTCGATCCTGATCCAACCGAGGCATAGAGGGTTTTGCCATCCGCCGAAAAGGCCAGATCGCGAGTCCAGTGGCCTCTTCCATTGCTGGGCAGGGCGGCGATCTGTTCCGCTGCCGCGCGGGCTGTAATCTCGCCGCTGGTGTAAGGGATACGGACGATGGCATCGGTATCGCCCAGATAGATCCACTTGGGATCTGGACCGAGCGGGTAAAACGCAATGCCGAAGGGCTGCTTGAGCCCGGTGGCGAAAACGCTCATCAACTTGGGCGTGCCATCGGGCTCAATGCCGCGAAACAGCAGAATTCTGCCCGGCATGCTCTCGGCTACAAAGATGTCTCCGTTGGGCGCGGTGCGGATCTGCCGTGGGTTATGCAGATTGGCCGCGTAGAGCTCCACCTTGAAGTCCGGTTTGGCTTGGGGCCACGCGCCGTCGGGTCGCGCCACCAATTGCGGACCGTTGCCCGCTGACTCGCTTTCGAAGGGCTTGGGCATATCGGCCGGGGTGATCTTGCGTGTTACGCCGGGCGCCTCAAAACGGAAGTCGGTGTAGGGTGGCTTGGGAGCAGGCGCATTCTGGAGAGCGTCTGTTGCGGTCTGGGGTGCAGGCGAGGGCGGCTGCGGGGGCTGGGCGGCATCAGCGGCCTTCATGGCGCGCAGATACAGAACGATCTTCCAGCGGCTCTCGTCGGACATGCCCGCCCAACTGGGCATGCCGTTGGCCTTGTCGCCACGGGTGATGTACCAGAACAGTTCTCCCGGTTTGGCAGTTTGCGTGGGGCCGGTGGCTACGCCGGGAATATTGCCTGTACCCTGGCCGCGTGCACCATGGCACACCGCGCAGGCTTTGGAGTAGAGCACTTGTCCGGCTTGCAGGTTTTCAGCGCCCGATAGAGGATTCTGCTGCGCGGCGGCGCTGGCCGGAGCATTGTGGAAGCTGGCTTGCGCCGCCAGCGGAGCAACAAAGGCAATCCAGGCCGGCGCGAGCAGGCAAAGGGAACGGGCAAGAAGCAGCAGACAGGATGGTTTCAAAGAGCGATCTCCCGCGTTGAGAGAGCAGGTGAGAACGGAGGCATGCAATCGCGGCAACACGAGGGGAAGGCCGTGACCCAGGCCCAGAGGGAAACGTGGTGCGAAAATCAGCGGTGTTCGATCAAGGTACGCAGTTCGGCAGCGTGCGCCGTAAGTTGGGGACCGAGCTCCCTACCAGGTACGTCACCGACAGAGTACAGCAGTTCCAGTTCGCGGGCCAAGACCGTGCCGTGCGTCAGGTTGAAGCTGCCCAGTGACCCGGCCAGTTTATGCGCGGCTGCATGCGCGGCCTCAGTTTCCGCCGCGTTCAGCCGGCCCTCTGCGCAGGCGGCCGCTGCTGCTTCCAAGACAGCAACCCGCTCGCGCATCTGGGGCAGAAAGCGCGCCCAGAGCTGGTCCAGGGCAGCGGAGAGAGCGGAATGGGATTCGGCATCCATGGAACGCGGTTTTAGCTCCAGCCCAGCACGAAGGCGATTTTAGAGGCCAGTTGCATGGGATCGAAAGGCTTCGACAGGACAGCCCGCACTCCCAGGTCGGCAAAGGCGCGTTGATCGCTGGCCTGCACCTTGGCAGTGAGCAATAGCACTGGAATTGCTGCTAACTCCGGATTGGCCTGCATCTGGCGGAAGGTGGTGGGCCCATCCATGACCGGCATCATGACATCCAGCAGGATGGCGTCGGGCTTTTCTTCCTGCGCTCTGCGGATGGCCTCGGCTCCACTGCTGGCCGTAACCACCTGCCAGCCGGCTACGCTTTCCAGGCTCAGTGCCGCCACCTCGCGGATATCGTCTTCGTCGTCAACAATGAGAACTTTTCGTGACACGGCGGATAGAGCCTCCAGTCATATTGTCTGCGCTTGGCGCGGGGTTGTCGATGGAAATGAGGGTAGGCGGTTGAATACCTGGAAACCGGGCGATGGAGGAAGGAGGAGCCGCTTCGAGATACTGTCTTGGCAAGATAGAAATACAGGTTTAGGGGATGCGTTTACCCGGCGAAAATCCTCCAAAATAGCAGAAAGAATTCTGCGCTTGCAGAGATCAGTGTATACGGTTACAGTCGTTAGCGGAGGAATTCTGCGTGACTTCTGCGCTCCGAAATTTTTGCCTTCGTTCTCTTGTGCTTACCTTTTTCCTGGTAGCGTTTTTCGCGGCGTCGCGTCCGGCTCGGGCCGAGCAGGCTCCGCGTGTGGTGCAAAAGGATGGCCGCTTCGCACTGATGGTGGATGGACGCCCCTTTTTGGCTCTGGGCGGTCAGATTCATAACTCGTCTGCCTGGCCGAGCGAGCTCCCCCAGGTGTGGGAGTCCATGGCCGCGCTGCACGCCAACACCGTGGAAGCTCCGGTGTATTGGGAGCAGTTTGAGGCCACGGAAGGCCACTTTGACACCACCAATGTGGATGCCGTCGTGGAAGGCGCCCGCGCTCATGGCCTGCGCGTGGTGCTGCTCTGGTTCGGTACCTGGAAGAACGGCAACATGCATTATGTTCCGGCCTGGGTGAAGAACGACACGAAGCGCTTTCCTCTCACCATCCGCCCCGACGGCGAGCCGATCGATGTGCTTTCGCCACTGGGACGGCCCACGCTGGAGGCCGACAAGAAGGCCTTTGTGACGTTGATGAAGCACCTGAAGGAGATCGACGGTGAAAAGCACACTGTGATTGCCGTGCAGGTGGAGAACGAGTCGGGCAATGTGGGCAGCATCCGCGACAATTCGCCGGAAGCCAACCGCCTGTTTGCCGGCGCGGTTCCCGCCGATCTTCTGGCTGCAGCCAAGAAGCACGCTGGCAACTGGCGCGAGGTGTTTGCCGGTGAGGCCGACGAGATCTTCCAGGTCTATCACCAGGCCAAATACATCAACGAAATCGCGGCTGCCGGCAAGAAGGAATTTGAGATTCCGCTCTACATCAATGTCTGGATCGACTATCCCGCGGCGCAGTTGCCGCAGCGGCAAATCGATGAGCCCGGCATTGGATATCCCAGCGGCGGCGCGGTGCAGAAGGTGGTTGGCTTGTGGCGTGCGCTGGCTCCCGCTCTCGATATGATCGGGCCCGACATCTACACGTCGCACTCGGCTACCGTGCAGCAGGTGTTCGATACCTACAATCGTCCGGATAATCCGCTGTGGGTGCCGGAGACCGGACGCAGCGATGAGTACGGCAAGTTCTTCTTTTATGCGCTCGGCAAAGGCGCGCTGGGCTTTGCGCCCTTTGGCGTGGACCGCAGCGGTTGGAACATCACCGGCGATGAACCGTGGAAGCGCCATGCCGCCAACTTTGCACTGATCGGGCCGATGAGCCGCGAGATTGCGCAGTTGGAGTTTGAAGGCAAGGTGAAGACTGCCGTCGAAGAGCCGGGGCAAACCAGCCAGGAGATCGACTTTGGACCCTGGCAGGCAACTGTTTCCTACGGGTATCCGCAGCCCGATGGCCGCCCAGCGCCCGGGACCAGGGATGCGCACGGCGCGGCTCTGGTGGCGCAGATCGGCCCCGATCAGTTCCTGGTGACGGGCGTGGATGCCAGCGTGGTCTTTCATCTGAAGGGCAAGCCGGCATGGATACATAGCCAGGTGATTACCGCCGAAGAGGGCGTGTTTGAGAACGGCGTATGGAAGCCGGTCAAGCTCTGGAATGGTGATGAGACCGACCGCGGCCTGTGCTTCTACCAGAAGCCGGAAGCGGTGAAGCTCACCATGGGCCGCTTCTAGGCACCTGCAGTGCGGCAGGCACCTGCGGTGCGGCAGACCGCTTCGCGTTCTTCGTGAGGAGGTTTACCGCGTCACTCCGCGGCATCTGAGTTACAGAAAAAGGCGATGAGCTGGGCAGTTGACAGGAAGGGCCTCCGGAGGAATCCGGGGGCCCTTTGCTTCTAGTGCGGATGCACTAATTCGCGGAATTGTTTCTCCCTTGAGTTAGCCGGCGCAGACAATCCCGGCAATCCGGCAATACAATGGGACGGAACATGCGGAGGCCGCTGGGGAAAACGGCTGCCGCAGCCATGCACGCGTGTGGCGATCAATCCAAATTGGGGATCACAAGAACATGAAGGCAATGGTGCTGACCGCCTACGGCCGGCTGGAGCTGGCTGAGATGCCTGCTCCTGAGGCAGGCCCGGGTGAAGTGTTGGTGCGCGTGGAGGCCTGCGGAATTTGCGGTAGCGACGTGCATGGATTCGATGGTTCAACCGGGCGCAGAATTCCGCCCATCATCATGGGGCACGAGGCCGCGGGTACGGTGGCGGCGGTGGGCGCGGGCGTTACGGCCTATGCTGTGGGCGATCGCGTTACCTTCGACTCCACCATCTACTGCGGCGCCTGCGAGTTTTGCCAACGGGGAGAGATCAACCTGTGCAGCAACCGTCAGGTGATCGGTGTCAGTTGCGACGAGTTTCGCCGTCACGGCGCGTTTGCGGAATTTGTTGCCTTGCCGGAACGCATCCTCTACAAGCTGCCGGCGGATTTCTCTTTCTCCGATGCCGCCATGCTGGAAGCCGTTTCGGTTGGCCTGCATGGGGTGAAGGTGCTGGAACTGGCGGGCTCAGAGAGCGTGCTGGTGATTGGCGCGGGCATGATCGGGCTGCTTGCGCTGCAGGCGGCCAAAGCTCTGGGTGCGAGGCGCGTGCTTTGTGCCGATGTGGATGCAACGCGGCTTGTGCTTGCGCGGCAGATCGGCGCGGATGAGGTGATCTGCGCGTCGGGTGACGAACTCGTTGCGGCGATCCACAAGCTTACGGATGGTCGGGGTGTGGATGCGGTGATTGAGGCCGTGGGCCGCAAAGAGACAGTGGCTGCCGCAATCGATGCGGTGCGCAAGGGTGGGCGTGTTGCCCTGGTGGGCAATCTGGCGCCTGAAGTGGTGCTGCCTTTGCAGAAGGTGGTAACGCGGCAGATTCGGTTGCAGGGTTCGTGCGCATCCGCTGGCGAGTACCCGTTGGCGATTGAGCTGATTGCCTCGGGCAAGATTCAAGTGCGACCGCTGATTACTGCCGTTGCGCCGCTGGAAGAAGGACCGCGCTGGTTTGAGCGGCTCTACAATCGTGAACCGAATTTGATGAAGGTGATTCTGAGCCCGGCCGCAGGAGTGCAGGAATAATGAGCGAGAACTTTTTTGATCTGGCGGGCCAGGTGGCCCTGGTGACCGGCGCCAGCCGTGGACTGGGCCAGTACTTTGCACGCGCGTTGGCGCGGGCCGGAGCCGATCTGGTGTTGACGGCGCGGGATGCTTCAACGATTGCGCCGTTTGCCCGGGAGATGGAAGCGCTCGGCCGCCGCGTGGTGTGTTTGCCGCTCGATGTGCGCAACCACGAGAGCATTCAACAGATGGCGGAAGCTGCGCAGCAAGCCTGCGGGCAGATCCACATTCTGGTGAACAATGCCGGCTGCAACATCCGCAAACCCGCGCTCGATGTGACCTGGGACGATTGGAATACGGTGCTCGACACCAATCTGCGTGGCACCTTCTTTGTGGCGCAGGCGGTGGCGCGCGGCATGATCCAGCATGGCTACGGACGCATCATCAATATCGGCTCGGTGACGTGTGTGGCGGGGTATGCGGGGCTTGCTGCTTATGGCGCGAGCCGGGGCGGCGTCAAGCAGCTCACCATGAGCCTGGCGGACGATTGGGGGCAGCATGGCGTGACGGTGAATTGCCTGGCTCCGGGATGGTTCAAGACCAATCAGAACAAGGTGCTGTACGAGAACCAGGAGTGGGTGGATTATCTTGTCGATCGTATTCCGGTGAAGCGTCCTGGTGCGCCCAACGATCTGGATGGCGCGGTGGTGTTTCTGGCCTCGGAGGCCAGTCGCTATATCACCGGACAAACGCTCTTGATCGATGGGGGAATCTCAACAGGCGCTACACGGGCCACGGTGGCCAAGTAGCGCTTAGCGGTGCATGCATAGAGGCTGTTGTTACAGATTGGTGCCGCTGGACAAATGAACAAGCGGGAAAGAAAGGATACCAACGATGAAGTTTACATTGAGTTTGTGTGCCGTGGTTTGTCTTGGTGGAGTTTTGCTGGCGGCGCCTGCGCGGAGCCAGACGCAGACTGGGAAGGTGCAGATTGCACCTTCTGGCGAGGCGTTGCTGGAAGGCTTCCAGACGCCGCCGAATGGCGCGCGGCCGCGCGTGTGGTGGCACTGGATGAATGGCAACATTAGCGAAGAGGGCATCCAGCTCGATCTGGAGTGGATGCATCGCGTGGGCGTGGGTGGTGTGACCATCTTTGAAGGCGCCATCAACACGCCGCAGGTGGTTCCGCAAAGACTCATCTAC
>Ga0207738_100205_pt1 | contig 13653 bp, 13 predicted proteins | sample LuqExpMetagenom9_FD_187767 | JGI IMG/M metagenome (GOLD analysis project Ga0207738, IMG submission 187767) | Tropical forest soil microbial communities from Luquillo Experimental Forest, Puerto Rico - Sample 9 (SPAdes) | ecosystem: Environmental > Terrestrial > Soil > Tropical forest ... | reverse complement strand
CCGCCCGGAAACCGACGACGTAACCGAGATGGCCCGCGTGCTGCCCTCCGAGGGATTGACGGCCGAAGAGCTGGCCGCGGCTGCCGAGCATCACGCCCGCGTGCTGGGCTGTGTGGAGCAATTGCCGGCCAAGGAGCGCGAGGTGTTGCAACTGGCAGCCTTTGAAGAGCTTTCAAGCGTTGAGATTGCCGCTGTGCTGGGGATTACCGAGTCGAGCGTGCGTTCGCGGCTGTATCGCGCGCGCAACCTGATGGCGGAACTGCTCAACCACAAGAGGAGTTTGCGATGACGGAAAAGATCGTGAACAGGTTCGCTGCTGGTGAAACGTTGAGACTGGTGGCCCGCCTGGACGCACCGGAAGGTTTGGCGGAGCGCGTAAAGACCCACCTGGCACGCACCCAGGAGCAACCAGCGCGGGGGCGGGTATTGCCGTGGCCTGCTGCGGATCGCGTGGTGCGCACGCAATGGCTGCGTGGAGCTGTGGCGGCTGGATTGCTGCTGTCTGTCGCCGGCGGCGGGGTGAGTGCTTATCGCTGGGTTGCGCCCGCGCCTGTGGCCCGTACGGCGCCGGCAGCGGTGCGTCCAGCGCCGCAGCAGAACTTTTCCACGGGCGGAGCCATGCGTACACCTGTCACCTTGCATGGACCGGTGGTGGTGCCCGGGGCTAAAGCCAAGGCACACGACGCCAGTCCGCATGCCAAACAGGCCGCACCGGTCGCAGAGCAACGTTAGGTTCCGCAAACAGCCTGTGGTTCGTGGCTTGACCAAAATTTTTGCTCTCTGCAAGGCGGGACCCAGGCGGTCCCGCCTTTTCTCTTCGCCGTGGGCGTGCTTCCGCTGCGTTTGACTGCGGGAGCTGGCCGTGGAAGACTCGTAAAACCAACGGAGTTCGCCATGAGCGGTGCACGTCGTCTTTCCTATGTTCTCTTCGCGTTACTGATTGTTGCTGCTGCCTGCCTGCATATGGGCACACTGTTGCTGACAACCTTGTTCGGCGTTCTGACGCTGGAGACCTTCTGCTTCAAGCAGCGGAAGCGCCTCAGCCTGGCTATCTATCTTGTGCTGGTGGTGGTTCTGGGCAGCGGCCTGGTTTCGTTTTCCGCGCTCGCGGTCCACACGTTGCCCAAGATTGCTGAAACCTCGATTCCCGCCATGGTGAGCTTTGCGCAGAAGAATGGCATCGAACTGCCTTTCACGGACTTTGACAGCCTGAAGGATGCGGCGCTCGACATGGCCCGCTCCGGCGCAGCCTCGCTGGGCAACTTTGCCAAGATCGCTTCCTTCCAGTTTGTCCAACTGCTAGCTGGGCTGGTGATGGCCGCCAGCATCTTTTTCCATCCCCACTGGACAACGGAAATCAGCCCCGTCCCGAATCTCTATAGCAGCCTGACGGGAGAGTTGGAAGCGCGCTTCCGCCTGCTGGCAGAGAGTTTTGCCAAGGTGATCCGCGCGCAGTTGACTATCTCTGCCATCAATACGCTGCTGACCACGATTTTTCTTCTGTCCTTTGGCTATCCGTATATCTTGCTGCTGCTGGTGCTGGTGTTTCTATGTGGCATGTTGCCGGTGGTGGGCAATTTGCTGAGTAACTGCATCATTGTGGGAGTAGGCTTTACGATCTCACCGCACATGGGGCTGATCGCCCTGGTGTTTCTGATCGTCATCCACAAGCTGGAATACTTCCTCAACTCCAAGATTGTGGGCCGGCAGATTCAAACGCCCATGTGGCTGACGCTGGTGGGGCTCATCGTAGGCGAGCGCCTGATGGGCATTGCCGGCATGGTCCTGGCTCCGGTTTTTCTGTATTACATCCGCGTGGAAATGTCGGGGTATCGGGGCGAGGAGCAGAGCTGAGCACACCCGTTTATCCATCCCCGTGCAAGTTGCAGGGAGATGGATTATGCAGCCCTGCTTTCGAGGCTTTCTATCCAACTGGCGAAGTGGCGACATTCCTGACAGATTTTGGGAAGACCTATTTGATGCGCAGCGGCGGTGCCTACCAGAACCTTTTGGTAGCCGGGAAATAACTGTTCAATTCGCTTGGACGGAGCGGTCTGAGGAGAATCGTTGATCTGTTCCGGAGAGGGGAATTGTGCACGGATGCTGGAGAGGGCTGGTGCGAGCTGAGGCTTGCCCATCGCATTTGCCAAGCCAATTGGATCGCTGAAGAGCAATGCTTCGAACTCGTGCATCATGACGAGAGGGGTGAAGCGGTTGGTATCGAATCCGGCCCCCATCGCAGAGGCAAGCTCGCGGCACAGAGCGGTTTCGATCAGGCTGGCTTTTTCATGGGGAGTTGGTAGCATGGCTGCTTCAGTGCGTTGGGGCCAGTCGTGCGGCATGCCGTAGTAATCGACGATCAGCGCGTTCAGGAGGCTACGGTCCTGCTTCAGATGGCGGAGGATATCGTCGCGGAAAGCCTGCCAAGGGCGGACACCTCCGCGCTGTCTTCGGGAATGGCCTGCGAGCCGTGCTGCCACGCTGGAGAAGCCGATGGAATAGAGATGCGGCGCAAGCAGTTCATCGACGAATCGCTCTTCGGTTTGCCCTTCGACATGCACGAGCAAGCGCATACGTGCTATTCCTTCCGCGGTGTTCCTTCGAGTTCGCCCTTTTCCCAAAGTTCGCCGAGGCTGTATTCCTTGAGCCAGTCACGGAGCGGTTCGGCTTGCAGACGGCGGATCTCGGTGGCGCCGTTGATGCGGTCGGCTACCAAGATGTCTTCGGGTTCGAAGTAATCCACCAATAGCGGCGACTGAGTGGCCACAACGACCTGCGTGTCGACGGACGCCTGTTTGATGAGTGAGGCCAGCAGACCGATGGCGCGGGGATGCAGGCCAAGCTCGGGTTCGTCAATGAGAATAATGTCGGGACGCAACTCAACCGGCTGCAGCAACAGCGTGGCGAGTGCGATAAAGCGTAGTGTGCCGTCCGACAGCATCGAGGCATCGCAATAGCTGTCGAAGGCGCTGTGATTCCATTCAAGCTTGATGGTGTTCGGATTCAGCTTGAGCGGTTCCAATAGGAAGCTGCCGAAGAAAGGTGCAATCTGGCGAATGCAGTCTTCGATGCGCAGGAGCGCGTCAGGATAGCTCTGCTTGAGCAAGTATAAGAATGAAGCGAGGTTTTCGCCTTCAGAGCGGAGGAGCCGATTGTCATCGATGGCGGCGGTACGCTTGAGTGGCGAAGCGGCACTCGTGTCGTGCATGCGGTAGACGCGGAAACTAGGAAGATTGGCTCCGACTATTCCAGTATCACTTCTACTTCCAGCGAGCCGATCTTCCTGCATGAGATGGTATTTAATTCGCCAATTGCGGGAGAGCGAATCAATCTGAACGATGATAGTGTCTGTAACTTTGGCACCATAATGAAGAATTCGATTTGCTCCGCCGGCCTTTGCGAGATAGGCGTCTGGAGGATAAGAATGCGCCTCCTCCATGAAGCGGAAAGCTTCCAGAAAATTCGACTTTCCCGAACCATTGGCTCCGATGAGGATGTTGATGGGCCGCAATTCTACCGTGAGCGCGCGGATGCTCTTGAAGCCTTCAATGGTGACGGACTGGAACTTTCCTGCGGCCATCTGGGAATCTCTCCTCTTGCCGTTGCGGGAGGGGGTAGGTTGCTGTGCCTATTATCACTCACAACCCTACCGGGAGCGGAACAGGCGTAGGCGGTGGTGGAAGGAATGTTGCGCGCAACAAAAAGGCCAGCCGTTGCCGGCTGGCCTTTTGCTTTCCGCTTGCGAACAGGTTACTTGGTGACCAGCGGCTTGGTAGCCAGCGTGCCATTCTTGTAGCCCTTGGCGATCTCTGCGATCGTGACCGGGGTGTAGTCGCCAGCGTGGCCGGCCTGGCCAAACTCGCGCATACGCTGGGCAACCACCTTGGCCATGGCCTCGCGGGCCGGCTTCATGTAGTCGCGGGGATCGAACTTCTCCGGGGTCTCCACGAAGACCTTGCGGATGGCGCCGGTGATGGCCAGACGGTTGTCTGTGTCCACGTTGATCTTGCGGACGCCGTTCTTGATGCCGAGCTGAATCTCTTCGACCGGCACGCCCCAGGTGGGCTTCAGCGAACCGCCGTACTGGTTGATGACGTCCTGCAGGTCCTTGGGGACCGAGCTGGAACCATGCATGACCAGGTGGGTGTTGGGCAGCAGCTTGTGGATCTTGATGAGTACGTCCATCTTGAGGACTTCGCCATCGGGCTTGGAGGTGAACTTGTAAGCGCCGTGGCTGGTGCCGATGGCAATGGCCAGGGCATCCACACCGGTACGCTCGGCAAATTCGACCGCCTGGTCGGGATCGGTGATGTGATCCAGGCCGGAACCGCCCGCGCCGTGACCGTCTTCCACGCCGCCCAGAACGCCGATTTCGCCTTCCACGGTGACGCCGAGGTCATGCGCGTAATCCACCACCTGCTTGGTGATGGCCACGTTCTCTTCAAAGGTGGCAGGAGTCTTGCCATCGGCCTTGAGCGAGCCGTCCATCATGACCGAGGTGTAGCCCAGAGCAATGGCGCTCTGGCAGGTCTCAAAGCTGTTGCCGTGGTCCTGGTGCATGGCGATCGGGATCTCGGGATTCAGCTCCGCAGCGGCCTGGATGAGCTTGAACAGATAGAGGTCCTCGGCAAACTTGCGGGCGCCGCGGCTGGCCTGGACGATGACGGGAGACTTGGTCTCCTTGGCCGCCATCATGATGGCCTGAATCTGCTCCATGTTGTTAACGTTGAAAGCGCCGACGCCGTAACCGCCCTTGGCGGCCTCGTCGAGGAGTTGCCGCATGGAAACCAGAGGCATGGAAGTTCTCCTTTTCGGATTGGCTCCGGTCGCGCGCCGGCTGGCAGGCCGCGGTGGCGAATAGGCCGTTGGGCCAATCGCCGGAGCCGCAATCATCCCTATGGTAGCAGAGGTGCGCAAGCGCAAAGTGTGCGAATGGACACACTGTAAGCGGTTTCATGGCGCGTCCGGTGAGCAATAAGTTTCACATTCGAAAGCATGCTGCCACCGTACTGCTGGGACGGCACATGTGCGCGGAAAGAAATTGCCAGCCTCCCAGAGGGCTGTGTCCCGGAAGCCAGCAAGTATTTATGTATGGGGATCGGAAAAATCAGGTGGCGCGGGCCGTGAGCTTTAGGACGCTGTGCTAGCCATGCGTTGCAACACGGGCGACGGCGGCACGGCATCTTGTTCAAAGGCGCAGACGCGATTGCGTCCGTTGGATTTGGCGGCATAGAGAGCTTGATCGGCAAGATCCAGTAATTCCGTGGCGTGTTTGCCGTAGGTTGGAATGCCCGTGACGCAGCCGATGGAAACAGTGACAATCTGGAATGCGCCGCCGGGGTGGGGCAAGCGGCGATGCCGTACCGCTTCCAAAATCTCGTGGGCTACGGCCAGTGCGCCTTCGCCATGGGTATTGGGCAGGATGACGACGAACTCTTCGCCGCCGTAGCGCGCCACCAGATCGCCGGGTCGGCAGATGACATCCATGCAGGCCTCGGCCACCTGCTTCAGGCAGCCATCGCCGCGGATGTGCCCGAAGGTGTCGTTGTAGGCTTTGAACTTGTCGATGTCCATCATGAGCAGTGAGAGTGGTTCCTGTTCGCGCGCGCCCCGCAGCCATTCCGTGGCCAGATCCTGATCGAAGCGGCGGCGGTTGGCCAGCCCGGTGAGTGCATCGGTGGTGGCCATGGCCTCAACTGCGGAGTAAGCCTCAATCAGTTTTTGCTCGGCACACTTGCGTTCGCTCACATCGCGGACAATGCTGAGCACGTAGTTGTTCGGTCCGGTATCGGGATCCTCGACAATGCGTAAACAGGCCTCCACCCAGGTGTAGCCGCCGCTGGCATTGCGCATGCGGCACTCCACCATAGCGGACTCGGCGCCCGTGCGCAGCGTTTGAATGGCCTTGCCGGCGCGAATCCGGTCATCGGGGTGAATCGCTTCCAGATCCTCGCGGGTCAGCAACTCCTCGGGGTGCCAGTTGCTGATGCGCTCCGCGGCTGCCGAGCAATACAGGCGATGCCCGCTGAGATCGGAGAGCACGATGGCATCGCGCGAATTTTCGCCGATCAACTGATGCAGTTTGGAGAGCTGGTGGCTCTTGGAACGCTGCTCATGCTCACGCCAGAGCATGAGCCCCACACTGCCCAGACAGATGAGAACCGTCAATACGGTTAATACAGGATAGAGATCAATCGCGAGGACGACTGCAGGCCAGCCCAGATGCGCGATACCGGCAACGGCTGTACACAGGATGGCGGCGGCGGTCCACACACGGTCCAGAACCAGAAGGGAGAGCAGCAAGGCGGGGCAGAGCAGCCAGTGCAGTAGAAGATGGTCGTGAGAGATGCCGGCAAAAGCCAGACCGGCGACGGCAACGCAGGCACCAAAACTGATAGCGGTGCGCAACCAGCCTGTCCAATAGCGAAGGAGCAGTCTTCGCAGCACGGCGAACATTTGAGACGGCTTTGTCATCGATTACTCAATAGGTCAATCGGCAGAAGATTTTGTGCCATTAGCTGGCAAAAGCCCAAATAAGAGAAAGGCGGCAAAAAAGGCTGAATGGGGTGATAACCCATTACTAAAGAACATGTTAGGATATGGAAAAGGGGTGACGTATCGGTAACCGTCACCCCTTCCCTAAGGTTTTCTGCACACGTGAAAAGTTGGTTACTGGAGGGCGTAAAATTGCCCTATTTTCCGGGCACGAAAATTATCCCTGTTTTCTATGCCGGATAGGCACCGGCGATGTAGCCTTCCAGCTCCTGGATAGTTCTTTCCTGTCCGCCAATGATCCACTTGACCAAATCGCCGATGGAGACAAGGCCAACCACCGTTTCATCCTCCACAACCGGAAGGTGGCGAATGTGTCGGCCGGTCATCAGGGCCATGCAGTCGTCCACGGTGCACTGTGGGCTGACAGAGATGACCTGACTGGTCATGAGCTGGTTAACCAGCGTTTCGCGTGAAGCGTGGCCGTGGAGGACGCCTTTGCGGGCGTAGTCGCGTTCCGAGAAGATGCCGGAGAGCTTGCCCTGGTCAATCACCATCAGGGCGCCGATGTCGTACTCCGCCATGATCTGAATGGCTTCGTAGACGGTTTGATCGGGAGAGATGGACAGGACACGGGAGTGCCCTTTGGCCTTCAAAACCTCACTGATCGTGCCGGGAGCTTTCATGGTTGACCTCCGTCGTACCCGTGCTTCGGCCAGACTGGGGCCAGCCGGGAGGAGATGAGTATAGCGCCGGTGCGTAAGGAGTGAATAGCGAATTCAGAGCGGAAGAGTCTGGTTGCTGCGCGGGGATGGCGAGGGGCAACAGGGGATGGCCAACAGGTTCGGTTCAGCAGAAAGGAAGCGACCCACCTGTAGGCACACTGGAGCAGAGGCCGACTAGAGCAGGGTATCGAGCGCGGCCAGTACTTCAGCCGGCTCCGGACGCACACGGAAGTCGGCATGGGCCTCGGCAAATGCGATCCGGCTAGTTACGTCCACCACATAGGTGGCGGGTAGGGGCAAGCGCCAGCTTTCGTCCTCATTGATGTAGGGCAGATTGACCAGGATGGAGCGATATTGCTCGCGCAGTGGCTCGGGCAGCTCCCAGGACAGGCCGAACTGCGCGGCCAGGCGGCAGCCGGGGTCGCTCAATACCGGAAACGGCAGCACATGCTGCTGGACCAGGAAATCATTCTGGCGCGGGGATTGCGGGCTGATGGCGGCCAGCAGCGCTCCCTTGGCGCGCAAGGCGTCGTAGAGCCGGCTCCAGGCTTCCAGCTCAGTGGTGCAGTACGGGCACCACCGGCCACGAAAGAATTTGAGCACCACGGGACCAAAGCTGAGCAGGTCCGAGAGCTTGATGGGCTTGCCGGTGAAGTTCAGCAGTTCGAACTCCGGCGCCTGCGCTCCGACGGGGAGGATGTGTTCCTCGATGCCTGTGGTAAACAGCTCTTCGGCCGCGTGCTCGCCCACAGCCAGCCGCTCGGGCTGAACCAGTTCGCGAGTGCGCGCGGTGATGGCGTCGAGTTGGTCCTGAAGAAAGGGCATTTAGGCTCTACGTAACGATACATCGATCGGGGTATTTGCGAGCATAAGGAATCCAGGAAGCAAGCAAGCCAAAATCGTTTTGCTCGCTGCAGAATTTCCAGATGATGTCATTCATGGGGCTGGCTAGCTCTTCTGCTCCAATCTCTTCCAGCCAGTCTGCAAAGTCCTTGCCGCCAAATTCGCCACTTTGAAGTATTGACATATGGGGCTTCATAAACTCCCACATTTTGGCAAACATTGCAGCAATCTCCGGCATCTCAAGTTCTTGCAAGCCATCTAGTGTTTCCTGGAGGTCGCGTTCATCGTTTTGGTTGCCGAAGTGCCAGGCAAGAGAATCCAGGGCCATGCTGACATCGAGGAAATACATTCCTGCCATTGCTCGTAACCCACGCGGTAGTGCCGGCAGCGTGGCATGATAGCGGTCGCGATCGTTCTGAAGTGCTTCTGGAAGCCAGCGCTCCAGTTCTTCGGTTAGAAGAAGGAGGAGGCCTTTATCGGTCTCCTCCTTCTTGATCTGCTCAATTGTTAGCGCCATCGTACTACCGTCCGAACTTCTGTTTGCCGCCCAGGCCCAGTCCGCCGAGGCCGCCGCGCATCATGTTCTTCATCAGGCCGCCCTTGCCCATCTGCTTGAACATCTTGGCCATCTGGCTGTATTGGCGGAGGAGGTTGTTCACGTCCTGTACCTCGGTGCCGGAGCCCTTGGCGATGCGTTTGCGGCGCGCGCCGCTGATGATCTCGTGATTGGCGCGCTCCTTGGGGGTCATGGAGTTGATGATGGCTTCCAGACGTACGAACTGCTTTTCATCGACCGCGCCAGCGGCCTGCTGCAGGCCGGCAAAGGGGCCCACGGAGGGCAGCATCTTGAGGATCGACTCCATGGAGCCCATCTTCTTGATCTGGCGGAGCTGTTCGCGGAAGTCGTCCAGGGAGAAGCCGTCGCCGAGCAGCGCCTTCTTGGCGAGCTCCTCGCTCTTTTTCCTATCGAGTGTGGACTCTGCACGCTCGATGAGCGAAAGCATGTCGCCCATGCCCAGGATGCGGCCGACGATGCGGTCCGGATGGAAGGGCTCGAAGGCGTCAGGCTTTTCGCCGGTGCCCAGGAACTTGATGGGCTGGCCGGTGACGTGGCGGATGGAGAGGGCCGCACCGCCGCGTGCGTCGCCGTCAATCTTGGTGAGCACCACGCCGGTCAAGCCGAGGCGTTGGTGGAAGGCGAGCGAGGAGTTGACCGCGTCCTGGCCGGTCATGGAGTCGGCCACGAACAGAATCTCGGACGGGTTGAGCAGCTTCTTCAACTGCTCCATCTCCTGCATCAGCTCTTCATCAATGGCCAGACGTCCGGCGGTATCGACGATGAGGGTATCGCAGCCCAGGATGCGGGCTTCGCGACGGGCTTCGCCAGCAAGACGCTCCACCAGCTTGGAGCCGGCCGGCTCATCGCCCACCTTGCCCTCGTAGAGCTTGACGTCCACCTGCTTGGCCACGACTTTGAGCTGCTCGCGGGCCGCCGGACGATACACGTCGACGGAAACCAGCATGGGGCGATGACCGCCCTTTTTGAGCCATGCGGCCAGCTTGCCGGTGGTGGTGGTTTTACCGGAACCCTGCAGGCCCGCCATCAAAATGACGGTGGGCGGCTGCGAGGCAAACTTGAAGCGCGCGGTGTCTTTACCAAGCAGCGCCACAAGCTCGTCACGGACGATCTTGATCACCTGTTCGGAGGGCGAGAGCGAGGTCATCACCTCGGTGCCCACGGCCTTCTGGCGAATCTGCTCGATCAGGTCGCGGACAACGTTCAGGTTGACGTCGGCCTCAAGCAGCGCGACACGGATCTCACGCAGCGCCTCTGCAATGTTTTCTTCAGAGAGCGTGCCCTGGCCCCGAAGGTTTTTGAAGGCACGCTGCAATTTGTCGGTAAGGTTCTCGAACATGGTCCCTTCAAGTTTATCCGAAGGGAGCCGGACCGGGCGGCATTCCCGGAAGAGAGAATGCCGGCGGCGGTCGAATTTTGCTCCTGGGCGCACGCGGCGGAGAAGAAAATCTGCCAGACCGTGACTCCGTTAGGCCGTTACGTTGATGTGCTCGGCGGGCGTCGCCGGAGTTTGCTCAATGACGGGTTCAGGGGTCTTCAAGGCGCGAATCTGCTGCAGAAGCTCCTGGATGAAGGTGGGCTGCGTGCTGGCGAGGATGGCGTTCTGGCTTTGCGCGGCGATCTGCTTCGCCTGATAGGAGAAGAACTCGGTCAGTGGCGGCATGCCGGTGGCCGCCTGTATGGCTTGGCTGGCGGCTTCAGCTTCCCGCTGGCTGCGGTTCGCTTGGGTGTCGCGTGCGTTGGGCAGTCGATCCATCGCAGTGGAGAGTGTTTCGAGGGATATGTTGCTGTTGCTCATGGTGTAGCCTCCCCGGAGGAGAAAGAGGTCAGCGGACAACCAACTTCTGGACCTATCGTCAGCCTGTGGAAAACAATTAAGCATTTTCCAAGGAACTGCTCAGCTTTCAGTCACGTGACGAAAAGCATGTGCCTGTCTGCATGCGGCTTGCCCTGCGGACGACTGCCGGAAATTCTCGGGAAATACAGAGCCAATGGTCACCGCGCGCATGTGGTCTCAGGAGGGTTCTAAAATAGGCGTATGCCCGCTTACCGTTCCCGCACCTCGACGCATGGACGCAATATGGCCGGAGCCCGCAGCCTGTGGCGCGCAACCGGTATGACCGATGGCGATTTTGGCAAGCCGATTATCGCCATTGCCAACTCCTTTACCCAGTTTGTGCCCGGCCACGTGCATCTGAAGGACCTGGGCCAGATGGTAGCCCGCGAGATCGAAAAGGCGGGTGGCATCGCCAAGGAATTCAACACCATCGCCATTGACGACGGCATTGCCATGGGCCACGACGGCATGCTCTACTCGCTGCCCTCACGCGAGATGATTGCCGACTCGGTGGAGTACATGGTGAATGCGCACTGCGCCGACGCCTTGGTGTGCATTTCCAACTGCGACAAGATCACGCCTGGCATGCTGATGGCCGCCATGCGCCTGAACATTCCCGCGGTGTTTGTCTCCGGCGGTCCGATGGAAGCTGGCAAGGTGAAGCTGGCCGGCAACATTGTGAAGGCCGTGGACCTGATTGACGCCATGATTGTGGCCGCCGACGACAAGGTGAGCGATGCCGACGTGGACGAGTACGAGCGTTCCGCGTGTCCCACCTGCGGGTCGTGTTCCGGCATGTTTACCGCCAACAGCATGAACTGCCTGACCGAAGCGCTGGGTTTGTCCCTGCCCGGCAACGGCACCATTGTGGCCACGCATGCCGACCGCAAGGAACTCTTCCTGCAGGCGGGCCGCACCATTGTTAACCTGGCGAAGCGCTACTACGAGCAGGACGACGCCAGTGTGTTGCCGCGCTCGGTGGCGAGCTTTGTCGCATTTGAAAACGCCATGACGCTCGACATTGCCATGGGCGGCTCAACCAACACTGTGCTGCATCTGCTGGCCACCGCGCAGGAGGGCGAAGTGCCCTTTACCATGGCCGATATCGACCGGCTCTCGCGCCGCGTGCCGCATCTGTGCAAGGTGGCTCCGTCACTGGAGACCGTTCACATTGAAGATGTGCATCGCGCCGGCGGCATCTTTGGCATTCTGGGCGAGCTGGATAGGGCGGGTCTGATTCATCGCGAGACCTACACGGTTCATGCGAAGACGTTGGGCGAAGCCATCGACACGCTGGATGTGAAGCGCGCACCGTCCGAGGCGACGAAGCTCTTCTACCGCGCTGCACCGGGCGGTATCCGCACCACGGAGCCTTTCAGCCAGTCGGCACGTTACGACGAACTCGATCTGGATCGCACGGCCGGCGTCATCCACGATAAGGCGCACGCCTTCAGTCAGGACGGCGGATTGGCTGTGCTTTACGGCAACATCGCGCTGGATGGCTCCATTGTGAAGACTGCGGGCGTGCATCCGGGGGCGCTGACCTTTACCGGCAAGGCCCGTATCTTCGAGAGCCAGGAAGCCTCGGTGGACGCCATCCTTGCAGGGCAGGTTGTGCCGGGTGATGTGGTGCTGATTCGCTATGAAGGCCCCAAGGGCGGCCCGGGCATGCAGGAGATGCTTTACCCCACCAGCTACCTGAAGTCGAAGGGACTGGGGAAGGCCTGCGCACTGATCACCGATGGACGCTTCTCGGGCGGATCTTCGGGATTGTCGATTGGCCATATTTCACCGGAAGCCGCCGACGGTGGCGCGCTCGGTCTGGTGGAAGAGGGCGACACCATCGTGATCGACATTCCTAATCGTGTGCTGCGCGTGGATGTGTCGGACGATGTGCTGGCCGCGCGCCGCAAGACGATGGAAGCGAAAGGCTCTGCTGCCTGGAAACCGCATCGTACCCGCAACGTGTCGAAGGCTCTGCAGGCGTATGCTGCCATGGCAACCAGCGCGGCACGCGGCGCGGTGCGCGACGTGACGCAGATCCTGAAATAGGTTCGAGGGACGAGGTGCTAGTTTCTAGTTGCGAGTTGCTAGGTTCTAAATCTAAGGGACTAGGTGCTAGTTGCTAGGGACTCGAGACGAAGGGCTGGAGCCTGGAGTGTCTGCTCTCTCACTCGCTCTACAAATATTTCTGTAGCGTGGGCTTTCCGGCCCACGCTTGATTTCTCTGTAAGGAACGCACGATGAAAATCTCCATCATCCTTGGACATCAGCATCCGGGCAGCTTCAATCACGCCATCGCCAACACTGCAAAAGAAACGCTGGAAGCCGCCGGCCACACGGTTCGCCTGCACGATCTTTATGCGGAGAAGTTTGACGCCATCCTGCCGCATGAAGAGATCGGGGGCACGGTCGAGGAGAATGTTCAAGACCCGCTTGTCCGCTTGCATTTGGCGGAGATTGCCGAGGCAGATGGCATCATTATCGTGCACCCCAACTGGTGGGCCATGCCGCCGGCAATCATGAAGGGCTGGCTGGACCGTGTGATGCGCCAGGGCGTGGCTTACAAATTTGTGAACGGTGCTCCGGTGGGCCTGCTGGTGGCGCAGAATGCACTGGTGTTCACCACCAGCAACACACCGAAAGAGATCGAGGTGAAATGGTTTGGCGATCCGCTGGAGAATCTCTGGACCACTTGCATCCTGCGCTATGTGGGCGTGAAGAACGTGGAGCGTACCAACTACGACAGCATCATCATGAGCCAGCCGGAAGAACGCGCGGCATGGCTGGACGACGTGAAGGCGCGTGTTGCCAAGGCATTTGCATAAAAGCAGAGACGCGGTAGTTTCGTCCCCGGCAGAATCAGGAAGCCACGACGCAGAAACGTTATGGCTTCGCTGGCTGAGACTCCGCGTTTTCAGCAAGCGATAGATTCACGTCGGCCATGTCGCTTTGCACCGCGAGCGGCATTTCCTTGTCCTGGTAGCGACGGATCTGGGCCTGCTCCGTTCCGGCTGTGTTGGACGCGCCTGCTGTCTTGATGGCGTCCTGCGCGCCTGTGATGCGGAGCAGGTATTCCCCCTGCGGAACGTAATCGAAGGCAAAGCTGCCGTCTTTACGTAGAGGCATGCTGCGCGCCAGTTCGTGATCGTCGGCGTAGAGCAAGCTGACTGTGGCTT
>Ga0207738_100202_pt1 | contig 13767 bp, 11 predicted proteins | sample LuqExpMetagenom9_FD_187767 | JGI IMG/M metagenome (GOLD analysis project Ga0207738, IMG submission 187767) | Tropical forest soil microbial communities from Luquillo Experimental Forest, Puerto Rico - Sample 9 (SPAdes) | ecosystem: Environmental > Terrestrial > Soil > Tropical forest ... | reverse complement strand
GTGGGCTGGGTGAGCTGCTGCCAGGTCTGCGGGACGATCTGTTCTATAGCCAGGTGCCGGCCATCCGCACCGGAGAGCGCGGCATGCTAGATCTGCTCACGCTCGATGCTCAGGGCCGGCTGGTGGTGATCGAATTGAAGGCTAACGAAGATTTGCATCTGTCCATGCAGGCGCTGGATTACTGGATCCGCGTGCGTGCTCTCCATGCCGACCGGCAGAGCCCGGCGGGAACCATGCGTCCGTTGGGAGCTTTTGAGCGGTACGGCTATTTCCAGGGTGCGGAGATTGCAGAACTGCCGCCGCGTTTGCTGCTGGCCGCGCCAGCTTTGCGCATTCATCCCGCCAATGAAATGGTGTTGCGCTACTTTGCACCGGCCGTGGAATGGGATCTAATCGCCCTTGGCGAAGACTGGCGGCGCGAGCTGAAGATTGTCTTTCGCAAACATAGCACGGAGAGCCAGCTTGCTCTGGGCTAGCAGGCCGGCCGCTTCCTCTATTCTGGAAAGACCATGTCCAGTCCACGCACATTCGACGTTGTTGTTCTGGGAGCGGGCGCTGCTGGGATGATGGCGGCAGCCACGGCCGGCCAGCGTAAACGCCGCGTGGCTCTGGTGGACCATAACGACCAGCCCGGACGCAAGATTCTCATCTCCGGCGGAGGTCGCGCCAACTTTACCAACCTGAATTGCACGGCCGCCAATTATCTGTCGGCCAATCCTCATTTTGTGAAGTCGGCTCTGGCGCTCTACAGCGCGCAGCACTTTATCGAACTGGTGAACGCGTACCGGATTCGCTGGCATGAGAAGACGCTGGGCCAGTTGTTCTGCGATCATTCCGCCCGCTCCATCGTGGAACTGCTCCAGGAGGAGTGCCGCCGTGGAGAGGTGGAGTGCCTCTACGCCACGCGCATTTTTGCCGTGGAGCGCGAGGCTGCAGGCGGTTTCCGCCTGGAAACTTCGCGTGGGGAATTGCGGGCTGGGGCCTTGATTGTGGCCACCGGAGGTCTTTCGATACCCAAGCTGGGCGCAACCGGGCTGGGGTATGAAATCGCGCGCAATTTTGGTTTGCGCGTAGTTATGCCGCGGCCGGCTCTGGTGCCGTTGGTGCTGAGTGGGGCGGAACAGCGCTGGACCGGGCTGGCGGGAGTGGCCGTCGATGTGGTGGCGCAGGCAGGCAAGGCGCGCTTTCGCGAGAAGATGCTGGTGACGCATCGCGGTTTGAGTGGGCCGGCGGTGTTGCAGGCTTCCTCGTATTGGCAACAGGGCCAGTCCTTGGTTGTCGATCTAGCTCCCGGAACGGATAAGGCCACACAAAATCTGCTGGAGCCGCTGCGGCTGCCGCGCGCCCGCAGGGATGCTACCGCATTCCGCTCCGCGTTGCGCCAGAACCTGCCCCAACGGCTGGCCAACTTTCTGGCGGAGGAGGCGGAGCCGGCGGGTTGGTCCAACCATCAGTTGGACGAGGCCGAGCATGGATTGCACAACTGGACCTTTCACCCTGCCGGTACCGAGGGCTATGACAAAGCCGAGGTGACTGCCGGCGGGGTTGATACACGCGACCTTGACTCGCGTACGCTGGCGGCTCGCGCTGTCTCCGGCCTGCATTTTGTGGGGGAGGTGGTGGACGTAACGGGCTGGCTGGGCGGCTACAACTTCCAGTGGGCATGGTCCTCGGGCGTGGCCGCGGGCAGAGCGGTCTAATGAACTAGCCCCTCCTCTCCATTCCTAGTCCTAAATCTCTAGTCCCTGGTCCCCAGTCCCTCCTATAATCGCCCCATGACTTTCTTCAGCGATCCACGGCGGCGCTCGGTTGCCTTGTTCGGAGGCGGCACGGTGTTGGTGATCGCTTTACTGGGCAGCCTGCAGGCTTTCAATACCGAGAATGTTGGTTTTCTGCATCCTGAAACCAGCGCTGAAACGCTGGCCTTTACTGCCATCACGGTGGTGGTTTTTCTGCTGTTGATGGTGTTGCTGATGCTGCTGTTGCGCAATATCTTGAAGCTGATTGCCGAGCAGAGCAGCGGTGCGCTGGGTGCGCGGTTGCGCACGCGCATGGTGCTGGGCGCCGCGCTGATTGCCCTGATTCCAGCGGTCTTCATGTTCCTTTTCAGCTTCCAACTGTTGAACCGTGCTCTGGAACGCTGGTTTTCGCCGAACGCTGGCGAGCTGCGCGACGATTCCAATCAGGTGGTGCGCGAACTGCAGCAGTACGCTGCATCGAATGCGCGTTCGGAGGCGGAGTCGATTGTTGCTTCGGGAACGTTGGATCGCGATGCCAAGCAGTTGCAGGAGGCGTTGGCTTCCCGCCGCATTACGCTTGAGGGCGGCTTCATGGTGGTGTTTGATGGCGGGAAGAATGTTCTTGAGAGCTATCAGGCCCCCGCAGCCACCACTCCAGTGCGCTTGTATAGCTGGCTGGATGCCGGCGTGCGCGAGGCGCAGCCCGTCATGCACGGCAAAGTGACGGACATCCTTTTGAGCGCAGCGCAGCGTTCTGACGCGCCTGTGCTGGAGATTCAGGGCGCGGACTACGCGCTTGGCATGGCGGTTTCAACCTCCGGCAAGGTGGTTGTAGCAGCCTTGCCTATGCCGCAGGGACTGAGCCAAACGACGCATCGCATCCGTGCCGGCGCAGACGAATACTGGCGGCTTTACCACTCCCGTAGAAGCATCCGCAATACCTTCTTCCTGATGCTGTTGCTCATCACGGCCTTTGTCTTTTTCTCCAGCGTGTGGCTGGCCCTGTTCTTGTCCAAGCAGATTACCCGCCCGGTTGAAGCGCTGGCTGACGCCATGAATGCCATTGCCGACGGCAAGTATGAACGGCGGGTGCAGACCCAGGCCACAGGCGAGATGGAGGAACTGGTTCGCTCCTTCAACCACATGGCGGCCGATCTGGAAGCCAGTCGCCGGTTGGCGGAGACCAGCTCCGCGCAGTTGACCGCGGCCAACCAGACTCTGGAGGCGCGCCGCCGCGAACTGGAGACCATTGTTGAAACCATTCCTTCTGGCGTGGTGACGCTGGATGCTTCCGGCGTTGTGCTGCAGGCCAATCATGCGTTTGCCGTGCTCATGGGGCATCGCGAGAGTGAGGCGATGGCGGGCCAGCACATCGATCGGTTGATCCCAGCCGAACTGGCGGCGGAACTTACCGGTCTGCTGCGCCGCAGTCATCGCATGGGGGCTGCTTCCACAGAGGTGGAGTTTCACGCCCACGGCAATCGCCTGCATCTGGCCATAACCAGTGCGCGGCTGGAGTTGGGCCGCGGACTGACGGGCAGTGTGCTGGTGATGGAAGACACCACGGAGTTTCTGCGCGCCCAGCGCCAGATGGCTTGGAAAGAAGTGGCGCAGCGTGTGGCGCACGAGATCAAGAATCCACTTACGCCCATCGCGCTCTCTGCGGAACGGATTGGCCGCCATCTGGACAAGCCGCAGACCGACTCGCCCAACATTATTCGCAAATGCAGCGAAGTGATTCTGGGATGCGTGGGCACGCTGCGGACGCTGGTGGATCAGTTTGCGGCGCTGGCTCAATTTCCGGCCTCGCAGCCGCGCCGTTGCGACATGAACGAAGTCACAGATCAGGCGTTGGCCATGTTTGCAGGGCGATTGGATGGTATTGCCTTGCAGTGCGATCTGGAGCCCGGTCTTCCTCCTGTACTCGCCGATCCCGATGCGATCCGCCGGGCGCTGGCTAACCTGATCGACAATGCCGCGGAGGCCATGCAGGGCAGTTTATTGCGCGTGCTCAGCGTCGCAAGCTCCCTGGTGGAGGATGGGACCGCGGTTGAAGTTGCCGTAGCCGACACCGGCCACGGACTGACGGAAGAAATTCGCGACCGCCTCTTCCTACCCTTTTATTCCACTAAGCATCGCGGCACCGGACTTGGTCTTTCAATTGCTGCCAAGATTGCGCAGGAGCATGGCGGTTCGATTCGTGCTGAGTCCAATCTGCCCAAGGGCGCTCGCTTCCTGCTCCGGCTGCCGGTCATGGAAAACAATTCGGCCGATCCAGCGTCCAATGAAGGCGATAGCGCGAAAGGGGTCTCTGCATGAATCACATTCTGGTGGTCGACGACGAAGCGGAGATTCGCAATTCGCTGGAAGAGATTCTTCGCGAAGAGGGCTACGGGGTGGCCACCGCGGCCAACGCTGCAGATGCTTTGGTGCTCTTGCAGGATGCGCCGTATGACGTGGTTCTGCTGGATATCTGGTTGCCGGACCGCGATGGCCTGGATGTGCTGGCCGATATTCGCCAGTTAGGTGCTGAGAATCGCCCGGAAGTTATCATCATCAGCGGCCATGGCACCATTGAGACAGCGGTGAAGGCCACCAAGCTGGGGGCGTACGACTTTCTGGAAAAACCGCTCTCGCTGGATCGCACCCTGATCGCGCTGAAGAATGCCGTTGAGGCGCGCCGTCTGCGCACCGAGAACCTAGAGTTCAAACGCCAGTTCTCCGCAGCCAGTGTGCTGACCGGAGATAGTGTTCCGGTCAAGGCGTTGCGGCAGCAGATCAAGCTGATGGCTCCCACCAATGGGCGCGTGCTCATCTATGGCGAATCGGGCACGGGCAAGGGGCTGATTGCGCGTGCGATTCATGCCGAGAGCCTGCGTCGCGACCAGGTGTTCGTGGAACTGAATTGCGCGGCCATTCCGGAAGATCACATTGAGGCAGAGTTGTTCGGGTATCGCCATGGTGTGCAGCCCGGCGGCCCGCCGGAGCAGCGCGGCACGCTCGAACGCGCCGATGGCGGCACGCTGTTTCTGGATGAAGTGGGCGACATGAGCCTGAAGACTCAGGCCAAGGTTCTTTCGGCACTGGACGACCAGATGTTCACGCCTGTGGGAGGAACGCAGCCGCTGCGCGTTGACGTGCGCCTGATCGGCTCCACCAACAAAGATCTGGAAGAGGAGATTGCAAAGGGCAACTTCCGCGAAGACCTCTTCTACCGGTTGAACGTTGTGCCCTTTTTTGTGCCGCCTCTGCGGGAACGCAAGCAGGATATTCCTCTGCTGGTCCGCGAGTTTCTGGCCGAGTTCGGACGTCAGTACGGACGGCCGCGCATTGAGATTGCCGAAGATGCGCTCGATGCTCTGGCGCACTACAACTGGCCCGGCAATGTGCGCGAATTGCGTAACGTGGTGGAGCGGGTGCTGATTTTGAATCCACGCGCCCTGCGCATTGAGCGCAAACTGCTGCCGCCTCTGGTGCATAAATCCGGCTCACGCTCGACGGAAGAATTTTCTACTCTGCAGCAGGCGCGCGACGCCTACGAGCGCGAGTACATCCTGAAGAAGATTGAAGAGGCGCGCAACAATATCAGCCATGCCGCGGAGTTGCTTGGTCTGGAGCGCAGCCACCTGTATCGCAAGATGAAGGCGCTTGGCATTGCGGTGCGCGAATAGTCTTTTCGCAGCGCGCACAATCGGTGTGACCACAAAGAGCAGAGGCCAATGTCTCTGCACTTTGTTTTGCATTCAAGAACTCAATGCACAAAGTCGGCTTCGCGCATTGCAAAGCGGAGGTCGGGTTGCGGTTTCGCTGCTCCATTCGGCGCTCCGCGCAAAACCGCATCCAGTTCCAGGCCGCTGCCGGTGCGCTGGATGCGAATCTCTTCCACACCCCAATTACTGCTCTCGGCTTCGCTGAAGTCAGGCGCAGGCTGATGAAAACGCTTCTCCCAGGCTTTTTCGATAGTCTTCAGAACGTCCACGCGGATGTAGCCGTAGGGGGAAGAGAGAAACAGGAACATGATGCTGCCTGATTCATCGCGGCCGTACCAACTGTAATCCGGTTGGCCATCGTTGTTGTAGTCGCCTTCATCGGCAATGCCGTAGTTCCACCAGCCATTGCTTTCGCCGTCGTGCTCCCATGCCACGTCCACGCGGAAGATCTCCATATCCGGTTCCGTGCGCAAGCGGAAGGATTGAAAAACAATACGACTGCCCGGCTTGCCTTCCGTCCCCTTGACCGATTGCAGGGTAGATGTGTTTTTGCGAGTCTTGATGCAGTTGCAGGAGGCATTGAAGCGAAACAGTTTCGTGCCCGTGGTAGGCGCAGGGCGCTGCTGGCCTTGCACAAGGCACGCTGCCGTGCAAAAACACGCAGCCAACAAAGCTTTCCGGAACATGCGGCCATCATACACCGCTTTTCGAACCGTTTGGCCCCAGATATGTCGCTCTGCTGTTGCATCCCCGGGAGCCTCTGGCTCGTCTACACTGAGGGGCGAGGGACAGCAATGAGACGATGCGGTATGTTGACGATGGCTTTGGCAGGGGCCCTGGCGGCTGGAGCGCAGACCACGCAGATCCCCATCCAGCAGGACAGCACAACCAGCCAGCATGGCAAGCCCATGGAGCTCAAACCGGATCTACCCGGCGAGCGCCGCAATCATCGTCTGATTCTCAAGGACGGAAGTTATCAGTTGGTGCGCGAGTATCAGACCGTGGGCGATCGCGTCCGCTATGTGTCGCTGGAGCGCGGCGGCGACTGGGAAGAGCTTCCTGCCAGCCTCATCGATTGGGACGCCACGCGCAAGTGGGAGAGCGAACATTCCAAATCCTCCGCTACCACGGAGGGAGATGCTTCACCTGCCATGCAGGAGGCCCGCGCCCTCGACAAGGAAGAAGCCGACGAGCGCAATAACCTGAAGGCGCGCATGCCGTTGGTAGCTCCCGGACTTGAACTTCCCGATCAGGAGGGTGTTTTCGTGCTCGATACCTTCCATGGCACTCCTGAGCTGGTGGAGCTGGAGCCTGTTGATCTGAACATGAACCAGAAGACCCATCACGGCGTGAATGTGCTCAATCCACTGGCAGGGCAGCGGGCCTCACTGGAACTGGCGGGTGCGCATGCCAAGGTGCACCTGCATGTGGAAGACCCTGCCCTCTATATTTCGCTGGCAACGGAAGACGAGAAAGAACCGGTGCTCTCGCATTCTTTTGCCGTCAGTACAGCCGGCACGCGGGAGGCTGCAAATCGCAAGCATGGAGCGCACTCGGAGAAATCCGGCTTTGCCATTGTGCGGCTCGATGAGCGACGCGAGTTTCGTATTGTTGGTGCTATTCATGTCAGTCTTACCGGCGTAGTGACGCATGATGAGAATGTGATTCCCGCTAAAGCGGAGCAGGTGGACGGCAATCGCTGGCTCAAGCTGGTGCCGGAGGAAAAGCTGGCGGTGGGTGAGTATGCCCTGGTGGAGATCATCTCCTCCGCGGAACTCAATCAGTCCGTATGGGACTTTCGCGTGGACCCGCGCACGGGCGGCAACCCCGGCTCGTTGACGCCAATTCTCAACGAACCGAATCGCTGACCGACGGACATCTTTTCTGCGCGATTCCTGGGTCTGGGGCTCTAGCATAGGGAGAGAAACCCCGGACGCCCCCGTCCCTGAAGGACTGCCATTTTGAGTACTGATTTGCTTCGTCGCCCGCCCTCGAAGTTTTACCGCTGGGCTGTATTGGTTTTCATCAGCCTGGCCATGTTCGGTAACTACTACGTCTACGATTGCATTGCCCCCATTGCGGATTTGCTGGCGGCGCAACTGCACTTCTCTGAGTCGAATATTGGCTGGTTGCAGGCCATCTACAGCATGCCGAACATCGTTCTGGTCCTGGTAGGCGGCGTCATTGTGGACCGCATCGGCGTGCGGCGCGGCATTCTGCTGTTCGGCTCTATCTGCCTGGTGGGTGCATCGATCACCGCGCTGTATGGCGCGTTGGTTCCCATGGCGATTGGTCGCCTGGTGTTTGGCATCGGCGCGGAGTCGCTGATTGTGGCTGTTACCACGGCTGCCGCCAAGTGGTTCCGTGGCAAAGAGCTGAGCTTCGCCTTCGGCCTGAACCTGACCATTGCGCGGTTGGGCACCTTGCTGGCACAGCGTTCACCCACGTGGGCCAAATTTGCTTACACCAACTGGCGCTCGCCGCTGGTGATCTCCGTCCTGTTTGCCACCTTCTGCGTGACCGGAGCGCTGGTTTACTGGTTCATGGAGACCTATGCCGAGCGCAACTATGAGCTGGGCCAGGCGGAGACCGACAAGGTTGTCTTCCGCGATCTGTTCAACTTTGGCCCGTCGTATTGGCTGATTGTGAGCTTGTGCGTGGTGTTCTATGCGGGCATCTTTCCGTTTGAGACTTTCGCCTACCAGCTCTTCATGGATACGCACCATGTGTCGCGCGAAACCAGCGGCGAACTGGTGAGCATTCTCACCATCTTTGCCATGATTGCCACGCCCATCCTCGGCTTGTTTGTGGATAAGGTGGGCAAGCGCGCGCTGCTGATGATGTTTGGCTCGGTGCTGCTGGTGCCGGTGTATTTGATGATCGTGTATTCCGACGTCTCGCTCTATGTGCCGATGGCGATGATGGGCCTGTCGTTTTCGCTGATTCCCGCCGTGATGTGGCCATCGGTGGCCTACATTGTGCCGCAATCCAAATTGGGGACCGCATATGGTCTGATGACCATGATCCAGAACATCGGTATGGCGGGCTTTAACCTGCTGATCGGATGGGCCAACGATCACACTCACGCCAGCGCGGCCAATCCTGCGGGATATCAACTAGGCATGTGGATCTTCTCCACGCTCGGTATTCTGGCCATGACCTTCGCTTTCCTGCTACGCCAGCGCGAGATGGGGCCGAAGGGCCACGGGTTGGAGACAATTACGGCGTAAAACCGAGAACATTTTCTGTTGTGGCAATGCACCGTGTCTTTGGGCACGGTGCATTGTTTGCAGGGTGAAATCTGGGGCGGGGACGGTTGTCGTGCGCTGTGCCTACGGCACGCGGTTTTTTGTTGGGACGCCTTCCCCCCACCTTGAAAGGTGGGGCTAATCTGCATTGCGCCTGGCGGCGCGCGGAGGAGGCTGAGGCAGAACATGAGGCGGAGGAAGGGCAGAAATGTCGGCCATGGGCTGCAGCCGGTATGCGGTCCAACACGTTACGTACCTTCTCGTTCTGCCAACACAACTCAACCAACAGAAGAGCCTCCATCGTACTTCTCCTCTGCGGGAAACACGATGGAGGCCTTCTGTTGTCCTGATTCTGCGTGCGGCTTACTTCGTCGGCCGGTTCTTGTAGCTGGCCTCGATGAATTTATAGAAGAGAGGATGGGGCTCCAGGGGCTTGGACTTGAATTCGGGATGGAACTGGCACCCGAGGAAGTAGGGGTGGCCGGGAATCTCGACGATTTCTACATACGTTTGGTCGGGAGTAGTACCGGAGAGGCGCAGTCCGTGGCTGGTCAAGGCCTGTTCAAACTCGCGGTTGAACTCGTAGCGATGGCGGTGACGTTCGCTGATCTCGGTTTTGCCGCCATAGGCCTCGGAGGCCAGAGTGCCAGGCTGTAGAACGCAGGTCCAAGCGCCCAGACGCATGGTGCCGCCCATCTCTTCTACGCCAAGCAGTTCGCGGAGCTTGTAGATGATACGGTAGGGCGCGGCGGTATCGAACTCGCCGGAGTTGGCGCCCTTCAAGCCGCAGACGTTGCGTGCGAACTCGATGCAGGCGGTTTGCATGCCGAGGCAGATGCCGAAGTAGGGAACCTTCTTTTCGCGGGCATAGCGGATGGCGTTGAGCATGCCCTCGATGCCGCGCTTGCCAAAGCCGCCGGGGACCAGGATGCCATCAAAGCCTTTCAACTGGGCCTCGTAGCTGCGGTCGTCCTCGGTCTTCGATTCCAGATGCTCGGCCTCGACCCAGGTGACTTTGAGTTTGAGGTTTTGCGCGATGGCGCCGTGGGTGAGGGCTTCCTTGAGGGATTTGTAGCTGTCCTCATACTCCACATACTTGCCGACGATGGCGATGCGGACCTCGTCCTTGGGATTGTGAACGCGCTCGACCAGTGCCTTCCAGGCGCTGAGATCGGCGTCGGGAGCATTGATGCGCAGAGCGTTGAGGATGAAGGTATCCACACCCTGGGAGGCAAAACCAAGCGGAACTTCATAGATGGAGGGGACGGTGAGGGCATTGATGACGGCGCGCTCTTCAACGTTGCAGAAGGCGGCGATCTTCTTTTTCATGTCCTCGGCAATTGCGCGGTCGGAACGGCAGATGAGCACGTCGGCCTGGATGCCGATGGAGAGCAGTTCCTTGACCGAGTGCTGCGTCGGCTTGGTTTTGAGTTCTTGCGCCGCGGCGATCCAGGGGACCAGCGTGAGGTGGACAAAGATGGTGTTGTCGCGGCCCAGTTCCTGGCGCATCTGGCGGATGGCCTCAAGGAAGGGCAGCGATTCGATGTCGCCCACCGTGCCGCCGATTTCAACAATCGTCACGTCGGCGCCGTTGGCGGCCACCTTCTTCATGGCGTTCTTGATCTCGTTGGTCACATGGGGGATGACCTGAACGGTTTTGCCCAGGTAGTCGCCGCGTCGCTCCTTGAGGATGATCTGCTCGTAGATGCGGCCCGTGGTCAGATTGTTGTCCCGGGTCAGAACGGCATGGGTAAAGCGTTCATAATGACCAAGATCGAGGTCGGTTTCCGCACCGTCGTCGGTCACAAATACCTCGCCGTGCTGGAACGGGCTCATGGTTCCAGGGTCCACGTTGAGGTAGGGATCAAACTTCATCATGTTCACGCGGAGGCCTCGGGACTCAAGCAGACAGCCGATGGAAGCTGCTGCGAGACCTTTGCCGAGACTGGACACAACTCCGCCTGTCACGAAGACGTACTTTGCCGACATGGGGGCAACCTCTGAATTGTAAAGTAGGGTTTGGCCTGACTTGGTGGGCACAATCAAGTATGGCAGAGTTCAGGCCGGATGGGAAAGTGCAAATCCCTACCTATAAGCTGGATGTGGCGGCACATGGGACGTTTGCCGCAACGCGCTGCTGGCGTATAATCGCCTACCAACCGGGTGGATTTCTCGCAAGTGACTGAATCCGGGAAAGGTATTCGGATGAGGAAGGAGCAATCCGGGACCGGAAATCGGCAATGCCGGCATAAAGGAGTGTTCTCTATGATCCGTGGCCTTTTTCTCCCAGTCCTTGCAGTGTGTCTGCCGTTTGGCGCCGCCGTTGCGGGAGCGCAGATGTTGGGCCAACCCGGTTGCGGCGCTGAAAATGAACGGATTGCCGTAACCACCACTGCGGATAAGCCTGCTCTGAAAGCTGCTCTCGGCAAGGCTGTGCTGGTGGTCTTTCAGAATGACAATCGCTACAACGCGAACCCACGGCCGACTAACTTGATTGGGATCGATGGCCAGTGGGTGGGCGCAACCCATGGCCACAGTTACATCATTCTTGAAGCCGATCCTGGACTGCGCCATATCTGCACCTACTGGCAGGGGACCTCCGGCGAAGGGCTGGTGGGGGCAGCACTGCGGCTACAGATGGACTCAGGCGGCATCTATTATCTTGAGATTGCCGACCGGTTTGATGGACTTGGTCCGGCGCCTGTAGGGAATCGGCGTCCGGCCACGACCCTGCAGCTTCTCGATCCCGATCAGGGCGAACTGATGCGCCGTTCGTATGAGCTGGCTGTGGCTAAATTGAACAAGTGATTCTATTTCAATAATCTTGCGGAGAGTTCCATGCATCGTATCCAGATTGTCCGTGGCGACATTACCCGGTTGGCGATGGATGCGATTGTGAACGCGGCCAACGAGACGTTGCTTGGCGGGGGTGGCGTGGACGGCGCCATCCACCGTGCGGCGGGCCCTGAGTTGCTGGCGGCATGCCGCCTGTTGAATGGCTGCCCCACCGGACAGGCCAAGATCACCCCAGGTTACCGGTTGCCGGCCCGCTACGTGCTCCATACCGTGGGGCCGGTGTGGCATGGTGGCAGGCAGAACGAGCCGGAGCTGCTGGCCAGTTGCTATCGCAACTGCTTTCGGCTTGCGGCAGAAAACGGCTTGAAGTCGCTGGCTTTTCCGGCTATCAGTTGTGGGGTGTATGGTTACCCGATTCCTCAAGCTGTGGCCATTGCGCTGCGGGAAACCCGTCTGGCCGCCAGCCCGGAGATCGAGCAGGTGTTGTTCGTCTGCTTTGGCGACGAGGTCTATCAGGCCTATGTTGCGGCGCTCTGAGCGGCGTGTTACCGCAACCTTTTCCCCAGCTTTGTGTTGGAAGAGACAGGAGTCAAGAACCCCGGTGCGAACTCAACTGCTGCTTTTAGCCTCTTTGGTTGCTTTGGTCCCTCTCGCTGCGCCGGCCCAGTCGGCCAGCTTTGACGTTGCGCTGCGTGGCCAAACCGTGGGCTCGGCGAATTATCAATTCCGGAGAGCGGCGGAGGGAATTGAGTCCGAATCGAGCGTGCGGCTTTCGACCAAGGGCGTGGACTATGCCTTCTCCAAGTCAGAGCAGTTGAGTGCCGCGCACCAGTTGCGCAAGGCGGAGATCAATGCCGTGGTGAACGGAGCCGCCGTACACCTGACGGCTTTGGTGCAGGGCTCTGAGATCAAGATGAATGCATCCGCCAATGGCCGTACCACCAGCAATACGCTGTCGGCTCAAGGCGCGGCAGTCTTCTTACCTGACTTCGATCCGGGCGCGTTGCAAACACTGCTGACCTTGTCGGCCGGGCGTAATGGTCGCGACTTGTGGCTGGTGATTCCTCGTCAGGCGGGCTCGGTTGCGCAGGTCAAAATGGCCACGCTGGCTGACGAACAGGGGACGCTCGAGGGTAAATCCGTTGTGGTGCATCACCTTGTTGCCACCTGCGATGGGGCATCGGTGAATTTGTTTGCCGATGCGGGCAACCAGTTACTGCAGGCCGAGCTTCCGCAGGCGGGTTTTGCGCTGGTGCGCAAAGGATTTGTTCTGACGCCGCCCAGCAAAGCTCCTCCGCCACCGGCGGACGATACGGCCGCACCCTCCGCCCAGCCATAGCGCCGCAGTCTTGCTTGTTGGAACGGGCGGGTTACGGGCATCCCTGCGGGGTATTGCTCACATTGTGCCTTCCCCTTCTGATGCGGTTGATATCCTGAACTGTGAGTCCCTCCATTAAAACTTTCAAGAAACTGACGGTTTGGAAGGCCGCCAAGTGGTTGGTGGCGGCGGTTGCATCGCTGTGGCTTTTTTTCGTTTTGCTGCTGGTCGTGCTCAAGTGGATCGATCCGCCTACGACGGCGGTGCAGACCCAGCGCCGCGTGCAGTCCTGGTTTAGCGACAAGCCCTATCAGAAGCGCTACAACTTTGTTCCGCTCAGCCAGATTTCCCCCAATTTTTCGCACGCCGTGGTTTCCGCGGAGGATGCGCGCTTCTACATACACCATGGTTTTGACTGGGACGCCATTCAGAAGGCCGCCGAGCAGGACATGGAAGGTGGACGCATGCGCGGCGGTTCCACGCTGACCCAGCAACTGGTGAAGAATCTCTTCTTCGGCACCGGGCGCTCCTACGTGCGCAAAGCAGGCGAGCTGTTGCTGGTTCCCATGGCGGAGCTGATTCTGGGCAAGCAGAGAATTCTTGAGCTGTATGTGAATGTGGTGGAGTGGGGGCCGGGAGTGTACGGAGCCGATGCCGCCTGCCGCACTTGGTATAAGACTTCGCCGCGTGCCATCAGTCGTGATCAGGCCGCGCGGCTGGCAGCTATCCTGCCCGCTCCGCGTAAACGCAAGCCGGAGCGCATGAGCCACTACAGCACCATCATCCTGCGCCGCATGGCCGAGGTGGGGTGGTAAAGGCTAGGGACTAGGGGCGAGGGACGAGAGACTAGGTGCTAGGTTCTGGGTGCGAGGTTCTAGTTGCTGGGGACTTGGGCACGGCAATCATCGTGTGGAGGCGAGATGGTGCGAAAAAGACTGGTGTCGATTGCACCTACG
>Ga0207738_100201_pt1 | contig 13783 bp, 8 predicted proteins | sample LuqExpMetagenom9_FD_187767 | JGI IMG/M metagenome (GOLD analysis project Ga0207738, IMG submission 187767) | Tropical forest soil microbial communities from Luquillo Experimental Forest, Puerto Rico - Sample 9 (SPAdes) | ecosystem: Environmental > Terrestrial > Soil > Tropical forest ... | reverse complement strand
TCCCTGCGCGAAAAGACGGTCTACCGTCAGGTGACGGAGCGACTGCCCGATTATTTTGCCACTCGTCCTCTGATTCCGGTACCCGATGCGGCGCCGGTGAGTTTGCTGGAACTGTTGAGCGCACCGCTGGCTGGCGAGCCGGGCTCGCTGGCCGCGCAACTGCAGGTGATCCGGAAGCGGTGGAAGCCGTTGATCGGACTGACGCTGGAACGATTCCTGGAGATGGCGGGCGAGATCCTGCATGAGGAAGAGCTGGCCATCTGGATGCAGTTCAACCCGCCGGCCATGGATGCGCGCAAAGCTGCGGAGGAAGCAGCCAAGCGCCGTATGGCGCGTGGCGAGCATCTGCATGGCGGCCCGGTGGCTACGGCTGAGGTGCCGGAGTTTCAGCATCTGGCGCAGGAGTACGAGAAGTTTTCGCCTGATACGGCCTGGATGCCAAATGTGGTGCTGATGGCCAAAAGCACCTATGTCTGGTTGGCGCAATTGAGCCGTTTTTATCAGCGCGCCATCAACAAGCTCGATGAAATTCCGGACGAAGAGCTGGCGGCGCTGGCGGAGCGGGGCATTAACACATTGTGGCTGATTGGCGTGTGGGAGCGCAGCCGGGCCTCGAAGACCATCAAGCAACTGTGCGGAAATACCGATGCGGTGGCTTCAGCCTACTCGCTTTTTGACTATCGGATTGCGGACGATCTGGGTGGGGAGGCCGCCTATACTCATCTGCGCGACCGCGCCTTCCAGTATGGCGTGCGGCTGGCGAGCGACATGGTGCCGAACCACATGGGCATCGATTCGCCGTGGGTGACGGAGCATCCGGAGTGGTTTATCGGGCGGAATGAATCGCCGTATCCCTCCTACAGCTTCAACGGGCCGGATCTCTCCTGCGATGGGCGGGTAGAGATCAAGATCGACGATCACTACTTTGATCAGACCGACGCGGCAGTGGTCTTTCGGCGTGTGGACCGGTCGACGGGCGCGACGCGCTATATCTACCACGGCAACGACGGCACCAGCTTTCCGTGGAACGACACAGCGCAGCTCGACTATCTGAATCCGGCGGTGCGCGAGCAGGTGATCCAGACCATCCTGCATGTGGCGCGGCTGTTTCCGGTGATTCGTTTTGATGCGGCGATGACGTTGGCCAAGCGCCACTTTCATCGGCTATGGTTTCCGGGACCGGGCGCATCGGGGGCAATTCCATCACGAGCCGAGTACGGTATGAGTCCGCAGGATTTCGACCGCGCCATGCCTGCGGAGTTTTGGCGCGAGGTGGTGGACCGGGTGGCGAAGGAAGTGCCCGGAACGTTGCTCCTTGCAGAGGCCTTCTGGCTGATGGAGGGCTACTTTGTGCGCACGCTGGGCATGCACCGCGTCTACAACTCGGCGTTCATGGTGATGCTGCGCGACGAAGACAATGCCAAGTACCGCTCGGTGATCAAAAATACGCTGGAGTTCGATCCGGACATCATGAAGCGCTATGTCAACTTCATGTCGAACCCGGATGAGCGCACCGCGATTGATCAGTTTGGCAAAGGGGACAAGTGTTTTGGCGTGGCGGTGATGATGTCCACGCTGCCGGGACTGCCGATGTTCGGCCACGGGCAGATTGAGGGATTCACCGAGAAATACGGCATGGAGTATCGCTGGCCGCGCTACGAGGAGAACCCCGACCACTGGCTGGTGGAGCGGCATGAACGCGAAATTGCACCGCTGCTCAAGCGCCGCTGGCTGTTTGCCGAGAGCGAAAACTTTTTGCTCTACGATTTCTATCAGCCCGATGGCTCGGTGGATGAGAATGTGTTTGCTTACTCCAACCGCACTGGCCAGGAACGGGCGCTGGTGCTCTACAACAATCGATATGGCTCCTGCACGGGCGGGATTGACCACTCTGCCGCCTATGCCGATAAAACAGCGGGCGAGTTGCGGCGTCGCCGCTTGGCGGAAGGGCTGGGATTGAGTGGAGACCGCGCGGCGATTCTTGAGTATCGCGACGCGCTGACGGGGCTTGAGTATCTGTGCCGCGCCGAGAGTTTCTATGACAAGGGATTCAGCCTTTCTCTGCATGCCTACCAGTGCCACTGTTATATGGACTGGCGTGAGTTGAAGCCTGCAGCCGATGCGCCCTGGGACCGGCTCTGCGACCAACTCAGTGGGCGCGGCGTGCCGGATCTGGACGACGCGCTGGTGCATCTGGAACTGGAGCCCGTGCACGAGGCCCTGCGGCAAGCGCTCGATCCACTGGTGCAGAGGCTGCTGGCCGATGCTGCTGCTCCGTATTCGGCTTCTGCCAACAGTGAGCCCAAGGCGGAGCGCGAGAAGGCCTTCTTTGAGGAAGCCTGGGCACGGGCGGAACATCTGTTGCGCATTGCGCCGCCGGTTTACGCACGTTGCGGCGGCAAGCTGCCGGCAGGGATCGTCAATCCGGTTCTGCTGCAGTTGGCCTTCCGTCAGCGGTTGCATGCGGCGTTGAATGTACCTGCGCTGGAGGCGTTGTGCCCCGCGCCGTGGTCTCCTGCCGCACGCAGAATGCTGCCTAGCCTGAGTCCACAGTTGGAAGGTGCGGCAGTGTGGGGCCCGGTGCTGGGATGGTGTGTTCTAGACTTGCTGGGCGAAGCGATAGATGCTGCTGCGCCTGGAGCAGCGGCATTGGATGCATTTGATCGCCTGCGCCTGCGCGAGCCCTTTGCGCATGCGTTTGCCGCGCTCGGATTTGAGGGCGACGATGCCTGGCGTGTGGCTTCGCGGATTAAGGTCTTGCTGCTTTCCACCAATGGCGAGGTGGAGAGTGTGAACGTGCAGACGGCAGCCGCTCCTGTGGTGGAAGAGCCTGTTGCGGCCTTGCCTGCGGAGCAAACGGTGGATGCCACTGCGACAAAGGTTCCAACGGTAGCCGCTGAAACCTCTGTTGACGAAACGGAGGATGCTGCAACCAAAGCGTCGGCTGCGACGGATAAGCAGGTGCCCGAGTTCGCCGATGCTGCTGAAGCCGAGCCGGAGCAGGTGCGCGTGGTGTTGGCGCCGGTGTTGTGGCTGGATCCGGATGTGCAGTGGTTGACCGGTGTGCATGAGGCTGAAGGGCACGTTTACTTTGTGCGCGAAGGCTATGAAGAGTTGTTGTGGTGGCTCCAGACACCGGCCCTGCTGGAGCAGGCTGTTGCCGAGCAGCCTGATCGTGCGGCTCTGGCTGCGTTGAGCGCAACTGTGCAAGGTGCAATGGCTACCGCCGAGCAGTCTGGTTTCCGCTTGGATGTGTTGCTGGAAGATCTGGAGCATCCAGAAGACGAGGAAGACGAGACGGAGCTTGCAGGCGAGGCGGAATGCACGGCAGAGGCACCGGGAAAAGACTCTGTTCCCAACAAAAAATCCTGATTGGGGCAGGATTCCGTTCCTCGGACCATGGATTGCGGGCAGGTTTGCTAGGATGACTGGGTCTCCTGCAATAGGGTAAGAAAGAGTCGCTACGGATGATCGCATGCGCGAGCCGGGCGGGCCGTTCTACCGTTTCTTCCGCAAGGTTCGCTCGATGAATCGTTCGCTGGCTCCGCAATCTCCGTTCCGCTGGGTAGTGTGTGCGCTGTTGTTTGCCGCCACTGCCATCAACTACATGGACCGCCAGGTTCTGGGCATTCTGGTTTTGCCGCTGCAGAAGGAACTGGGCTGGAGCGAGAGCGAGTATGGGTGGATCATCGCCGGCTTTCAGGCCACCTATGCGCTGGGCATGTTCACTGCCGGCCCGCTGATTGATCGCATTGGAACCCGGCTTGGCTACGCAATGGCGCTGGCGGTCTGCAGTGTGGCTGCGGTGGCACATGGTTTTGTCCGCACCGTTACGGGCTTTGGTCTTGTGCGATTGGTGCTGGGACTGGGAGAATCGGGAAATTTTCCTGCGGCAGTGAAGGCGACTTCCGAGTGGTTTCCTGCCGAAGAGCGTGCGCTGGCCGCGGCTCTGTTCAACAGCGGCTCCACAATTGGCGCTATTCTCGCTCCGCTTCTGGTGCCCTGGATTGCACTCACCTATGGATGGCGACCCGCTTTCATTCTGGTGGGAACGTTGGGCTTTCTTTGGATTCCGGTCTGGATGCTGCTCTATCGCCGTCCCGCGCCGGCTTTTTCCAATGTGGATGTGGGACCGGGTGAATTAGAAGAGCCGGTCTCCATTGCGGAACTGTTGCGGCATCGCGCCACCTGGGTCTTCCTGATTGGGCGCTTTATTACCGAGCCGGTGTGGTGGTTTTATCTTTACTGGGCGCCCAAGTTTCTGAGCTCGAGCCGTGGCTTTACATTGCGCAACGTGGGGCTGCCCCTGATGCTGATGTATGCCATGGCCAATGTGGGCGGACTGTTTGGCGGATGGTTTTCTTCGTTCCTGCTCAAGCGTGGATGGAGCGTTCCTGCCGCCCGCAAGGCCGCTGTACTGGCTAGCGCGCTGATGGTGGTGCCGGTGGCCTTTGATAGCCACGTGGACAACATGCTGCTGGCCATTGGCATTCTGGGCTTGGCCATGGCCGGTCACCAGAGCTGGGCATCGAATCTGTACGCCATGCTGGCCGATATCTTCCCGCGCCGTGCTGTGGCCACCGTGACTGGGTTAACAGGAACCGGCGCTGCGATCGGCGGCATCTTCTTTGCCGCGCTGACCGGCTTCATTCTGCGCGAGACCGGCAGTTATCAGCCGATCCTGACCTGGGCCAGCTTCAGCTATATGGCCGTGCTGGTAGGCATCCACCTTTTCCTCCCCAAGCTGGAGCGCATTCGGATTGCTTGATCCACCTGCGGTGGGGCCAATGCGCTTCGCGTCCTCCGTGGATGGAGTCCTGTGAAAACATATGCCTGAAGGGCTCGCTTCACCTGTGTTTTCGATACGTTTGCGGCGTCCCTACGGGACTCTATCGTTCGTGGGAGCATTCTTCCCAGCACTGAAGTGCTGGGCTAAGATGCGTTGCGCCTACTGCGCAGAGTTCTTGCGGATCCTGAACATGTGCAGGATGAGAGTGCGAGCGCTCGCTGTTTCAGGATTCAAGGGGCAGGTAGAGATGGCATCTGTTTTTTGGATTATGATTTGTAAATCCTATACCTAGGAGTATTGAGATGCCCGATAGCTTGCCGTCGGTTGTTTATCACTATACGTCGATGGAAACCCTGCTCAAGATAGTTGAAAGTAAAACCATTCGCGCGACGAGCATTCGGTATCTCAACGACATCTCTGAACGCGATTACGCAATTTCGGAAATTGGAAAGCGGGTTACGCAACATCCTAAAGAAATCCAGACTTTGTTTGATTGTTGCTTTGAAAAGGGTGATGCGAATGGTTCTTTCGAAGACCTTCCATTTGTTGCATCCTTTTCAGGGGTGAGAGATTCTCTTTCACAATGGCGTTCATATTGCCCGAATGGAAACGGCGTTTGCATAGGTTTTGCGGTGGAGTCTTTGATCCACGGCGAGGTCGATCTGGGGGAAGAGCGAAAGCGCAAAGATATAGAGAATCGCTGGCTCGGACATGTCTCAACAGTGTTTGATCCGGTGCAATATTTGAATTCAGATTCTGGCGAGACATTCGATAAAGTTATCAATGAACTTGTGAAGGATGCGCTGCAAGAGCAGAAGGCGTGGGAGGAGTCTGTCTCATACGAGGTAGATGAAGAAGGAAGAAGGAGTTATGGTTACATCGGCACTGAACAATTTGTCAAGAGCGCGCTTGATCGAGTCGCCTCACATACGAAGCATGACTCTTTTAAGGCGGAGAACGAGTTCAGGCTAGTGGTCAAGATCTGGTTTGCTTCGGATAGGATCGAGTTCCGATGCTCGAAGTCGACGTTGATTCCCTATGTTTCAGTTTCACTGCCAATTCCAAATGAATTTGCGACGCCACGCAAAGTAAGTCTATATGCTCTCCCTATCAAGCCATTCTTTATCGATAGCGTGACAATCGGACCGACGCCAAATTCGAAACTGACCAAACAAGCACTCGAGGTGTTTTTTCAAAGTAGAGGGCACGATGTCGTTATTCAGGAGTCTGTGATTCCGTATCGTGATTGGCTGTAGGCAGAAGAACGGCCGCACCCAGGAAGCTGGATGCGGCCGTCGTGTTTGTGGCGAAGCCGGTTGGCCCCACCGCAGGTGGCGCAGGTGCTACTTTTCGGTGAGGGCGACGACGCCGGGGAGCTTTTTGCCTTCCAGGAATTCCAGGGAGGCTCCGCCTCCGGTGCTGATGTGGGTGATCTGATCGGCGAGGCCGGTCTTGTTGATGGCGCTCACCGAGTCACCGCCGCCGATGATGGAGATGGCAGCCTTGTTGGCCGCAACCGCCTTGGCGATGGCGTTGGTGCCCACGGCGAACTTCTCAAACTCGAAGACGCCCGCGGGGCCGTTCCAGACGATGGTCTTGGCCGAGGCCACCACAGCCTCGATGGCGGCGATGGACTTGGGACCGATGTCCAGACCCTGCCAGTCGGCGGGGAAGTCCTTGGCGCAATCCCACTGCTGGGTGTTGGCGTTGGCATCGAAGGCGTCGGCCAGAATGTTGTCGACGGGCAGAAGCAGGTTGACGCCCTTGGCCTTGGCCTTGGCGAGCGCGTCCTTGGCCATCTCGATCTTGTCTTCTTCCACGAGCGACTTGCCGGTGGCCACGCCCAGCGCGCGCTGGAAGGTGTAGGCCATGCCGCCCACGATGACCAGGGTATCGACCTTGTCCAGAAGGTTGGAGATAACGTCGATCTTGCCCGAGATCTTGGAGCCGCCGATGATGGCCACAAAGGGCTTCTCGGGAGCTTCGAGCGCCTTGCCCAGGTAGGTGATTTCCTTCTCCATCAAGAGGCCGGCAACGGCGGGCTTGACGAAGTGGGTGATGCCTTCCGTGGAAGCGTGGGCGCGATGCGCGGAGCCGAAGGCGTCGTTGACGTAGATCTCAGCCAGACCAGCGAGCTGCTTGGCGAACGCGGGGTCGTTGGCTTCTTCTTCAGCGTGGAAGCGGAGGTTCTCAAGGACGAGGACTTCGCCGCTCTTGAGGGCCTTGGCTGCAGACTCGGCCTCGGGGCCAACGCAATCGGAGGCGAAGGCCACGGGAACCTTCTTGCCCAGTTCCTTTTCGAGCAGCTCGGCCAGGCGAGCGACGACCGGCTTGATGGAGTACTTGGGGTTGACCTTGCCCTTGGGGCGGCCCAGGTGCGAGGCCAGGATGACGGCCGCGCCCTTGTCGAGAGCATATTTCAAGGTGGGCAGGGTAGCCACAATGCGGGTGTCGTCGGTGATCTGCAGATCGTCGTTCAACGGCACGTTGAAGTCGACACGGATAAACAGCTTCTTGCCGGTCAATTCGATATCGCGAATGGAGAGTTTTGCCATGATGTCTTCCTTTTCAGGGGTCAGTGATCTGTGATCAGGTAGCTGCAGCGCAGTCAAGGCGCATTGTTCGCACGGCCCGGACGGATTCAGTCAGGAATGATGGCGTCGAATTCCATCTCGATACGCCACTTGGGGTTGAGCAAAGCGGCGACCACCACCATGGTGGCGGCAGGCCGATGGTGGGCGAAGAACTCGCCGTGGACGCGGCCGATCGCCTCCCAGTCTTCGACGTGGGTCACAAACATGCGTGTGCGGACGACGTGCTCAAAGCCGGCACCGGCCTGGGCCAGGGCTTCAGCGGCAATGGCGAAGACGCGGCGGGTTTGCCCTGCGGCATCTTCATCCTCGGCTCCAACCGGAGCCGTGCCGGAAACATGGACCGAATTCCCAACGCGCACAGCGCGGGAGAAGCCGATGATCGGCTCATACGGTGAGCTGCCAGGGATGTCAGTGCGAGTCATGCGCGTTATCCATGTGCAACGGCAAGAGAGAGGAGAACAGGGACCAAGGGACCAGAGACTGTGGGCAGATGCAGCCATGCCTCAGTCTCTAGTCCCTTCTGTTCCTTAGTTGCTTACAGGCCCTTCTTGACCAGGAAGCCGATCAGGTCGACGACGCGGTTGGAATAGCCCCACTCGTTGTCGTACCAGCTCAGCACCTTGACGGAGTTGCCGATGACCTTGGTCAGGGGCGCGTCCACGATCGAGGAGAGCGGGTTGCCCTTGAAGTCAGAGCTGACCAACTGGTTCTCGTCGTAGCCGAGCACACCCTTGAGCTCGCCTTCGGCGGCAGCCTTGAGGGCGGCGTTGACGCTCTTGACGTCGGTGGCCTTCTCGCTGATGAAGGTGAGGTCAACGATGGAGACGTTGGGGGTGGGAACGCGCATCGAGAAGCCGTCCAGCTTGCCAGCGGTCTCAGGGATGACCAGCTTCAGAGCCTTGGCGGCGCCGGTGGAGCTGGGGATCATCGACAGGGCAGCGGCGCGGGCGCGACGCAGGTCCTTGTGCGGGAAGTCGAGGATGACCTGATCGTTGGTGTAGCTGTGGATGGTGGTCATGATGCCGCTGACGATACCGCAGTGGGCCATGAGCACCTTGACGACCGGCGCCAAGCAGTTGGTGGTGCAGCTGGCGTTGGAGATCACGTTGTGCTTGGAGGCATCGTACTTGTCCTGGTTGACGCCGAGGACGATGGTGATGTCTTCGTTGGTGGCGGGAGCCGAGATGATGACCTTCTTGACGGTCGTGCCCAGGTGCGCCTTGGCAACAGTGGCATCGGTGAAGCGGCCGGTGGACTCAACCACAACCTGCGCGCCCACAGAAGCCCAGGGCAGCTTGGCGGGATCCTTCTCAGCGAAGACCTTGATCTTCTTGCCATCGACGGAGATAAAGTCCTCGCCAGCGACGATCTCGTTCTTCAGGTTGCCGAGGATCGAGTCATACTTCAGCAGGTGAGCCAGAGTCGCCGGGCTGGTCAGATCGTTGACCGCCACAAAGTCGATTTCAGGGTTGCCCAGAGCCGCGCGCAGGACGTTGCGGCCGATGCGGCCAAAACCGTTAATACCAACCTTTACTGCCATGTTCGTGTGTCTCCTTCGTGTTCGGTAAGGCTGTTGTGTTGTTTGAGCTCAAGAAAACTCAAGGCGTCTGGAGTTGGCCTGTTCGGCAAATCCACCAAACCCTTCATGCTACCATCCGGCATACCCGTTCAGGGGCGAAAATGTAGCGTTTTCCCGGAACCAAATACACCGTCGCTCATCGCTAGGATGCAAGTGCCGGCGTACCACTGTATGTGACGAGATGCACAGCGTTTGCAGCAGGCATCCTAAGTATGGTATTCGGGTATCAGCAAGATGAAGGTTACGCCCATGAGAAGACGCTCCCGCCGTACCGCGAATAATAGCGAGTCTACCGGCAAAATTGGTCAGGAACTTCCGTCGAATCAACTGGCCCCCCTGGTTCCAAGCTATCTGGACGACCCACCTGCGGCACGCCCCCCGGCCAAGCCGCAAGCCGTGGCCCCTGTTTCTGTCCCTCCTCCTCCTGCGCCCAAGCAGCAGTCTACGCGACGCGATTGGAACGAACCGGCCAATGCCGGACGGTTGGAAGTGGAAACCCAGCCGGAGATGCCTGTCGCTCCTCCTATTAACCCCAATTCGCCGCACGCTCCCAAAGGCTATGTGGTTCTGGCCATTGGCATGCCCGGCTCGGGCAAAACCACTTGGTTCGGCCGCCGTGGCGTTACCCCGCTGTCCAGCGACATGCTGCGCAATATTCTGTTTGACGACGTGGAGGAGCAGCGCTTTCAGGGCCTGGTGTTTTCCACCCTGCGCTCGCTGCTGCGCGCACGCCTTATTGCCCGCATGCCCATGAATTATGTGGACGCGACGAATCTCTCCGTGCATGAGCGCCGCCAGTGGATCAAGATGGCCAAGAGCTTCGGATACGAGGTGCAGGCCGTCTTCTTCGACGTGCCGCTCGAAGTCTGTCTGGAGCGCAACCGCCAGCGCGACCGCTCGGTAAGTGAAGACATCATGCGCAAGATGGCCGAAAAACTCAAACCACCAGTGTTCGAAGAGGGCTTTGAAAAGATCACCGTGGTCAGGGTGAAAAGCGCAGGGTAAGGGCGCAATCTATCCTCAGTTGCACGCGGGTCCATTTGTTTGGACCCGCGTTTTTGTTTATGGAGGGTTAGTTAATTAGAAGTGGAGTCTCAATGGGTGGTATCGTACGGTCATGTCGATCAACTCAGAACGTTTTTACGAAAAACTCACTACCTCTGAGGACGTTTCTCAATTGATAGGTATGTGCGAGGACTCCGACTTTGACTGTAAGGTTTGGCTTTCGAATAAATCTTGCAAGGAGAGTATTGCAAAGGCCGCTTGTGGATTTACGAATGCAACGGGTGGAGTCATCGTTGTAGGCATGCTCGCAAAGCGAGATGCAGATGGGGTTGATGTAGTGCAAGAAGAAAGCCCCGTTCCAAATGTTGAGGGTGTGCGGTCTGAAGTGCTTGATGCAATTGCGAAGTTTGTTGAGCCTGGTATCGAAGGAATTCAGTCCAAATCTATTCGACTGCCTGACGACGCGCTCAAAGGTTTTGTCGTTGTTTTGGTCCCGGAATCGCAAGGATCTCCAATGCGGTCTGTCGTGACTAAAGAATTTTATGTTCGTATCGGGCATCAGACGATTCCAATGGCCTACTTTCAGATTGAGGATCGTTTTGGAAGACGCCCGCACCCCAAACTCGTTATAGATGGTCCTAAAGTTCAGGTTAGAGCATCAATGCAATATGGCCTAATGGAGAGAGCGTTCAGAATAGTGTTGAAGAATGCTGGGCGGGGGATTGCTAGGTTTCCAGCTGCTCGATTCAATAAAAATAATGGTATTTCTTTCCCTAATTATCATGATTCGCAACCAGTGTGGCAGGTGTCGCACGCTGATCCGGAATACTCCTCTGTGCGCGGCGGGGCAAACGATGTGATATATCCAGGTGAGTCTCTCGAAATCATCACCTTATTGCAGTCGGAGCAGAGGGTTCGTGGAACAAATAGACGTTGTTTTAAAGAGGTATCTATTCAAATCGAAGCTGTTTGCGACGGCATGCCTGCCTGTAAATATAGTTTTGAGTTTCCTGAATATGAAATCAAAGGTTGAGGTGAATGTGCCGCGCTGCGCGGCCAAGAAACGTCATGCAGCGATTCACACTGGATGATTATCTGCAGAGCGTTGCTGATCGCCATGCCTGCGGGGTATCTGCGCGCCTAAAAAATGCGGCGCACTCGTAACGAATGCGCCGCGCACTGGGAATGTGATTTCTGTTGGCTGCTTAGTGGCAGGCCGGATTGTTGGCTCCAGGGATGGCGAAGAAGTTGATGGAAGCTGCGGGCAAGTTCACGGCGCCGGCAGCGGCTTTCTGGCCCGTCAGCGCGGGCAGATCGCCGGTTGCGGTCAGCTTGAGTTCCGTGCCGTTCAGCTTGGCTGTGTGCCCCATCAGATCGTCCGCGGCAAGCATAAAACGCTCGCTGGCTTTGCTCAGGTGAATGCTCTGCGCCTTGTCGTGATCGGTGTTGAGCACCAGCAGCGCTACGCCTCCCTTGCTGCCTTTCAGGCAATGGGCATAGACATACTGATTTTCCGTCGCGGGAGCAGCCGCTTCCAGTACAGTCGCGCCCATCAGCTTGTTCCAAAGTACCGCAGCCCAGTAGTTGGGGCGGGGAGTCAGAGTGCTTTCATCGATCAGACCGTAATCGCTGGCGGCCAGAGTGTTGTGCATCACGGCCTGCACATTGACTTTGGCCAGCGCTCCCAACTGGTGCAGGTAGCGGAAGCTGTCAACAAAGGTGGAGGCCCAGGGATCGCCGCCGCAGGCCGCTTCGGCCGTTTCTGTTAGCCATAGCGGCTTGCCGGGCTCGTACTTATCGCGAAGTTTGGCGTAGTAGGCGGTTTCGGTTTCCGTGCGTGTCAGCCATTCGGCGGTCAACAGTTCATGCGCCGGATCGGCGTCGATATCGTTGCTGGGCCGGCAGCGCTGCGAGACGCCGCCGTAGAAGTGATAGGCAAAACCATCGATACCGGGGCCTTCCGCCGTCAGCATCTCCTCGGTTTTGAGCATGGCCGGCATGGCCAGTCCCATGGGGGCAGCGGGAGTGGGTTGCCCTGGTTTCGCTTTGGGCTTCATCGAATTGGCGAGAGATGGGCCATCGCCGACCGAGTCCGGCCCAACGATCAAGGTGTCAGGCGCGTTCTTGCGCATGAAGGCCAGAAAGATTTTGAAATCGCGCCCATAGTTTGCGGCGGTGTAGCCCTTGGGCGCACCACCCATGGTGGCAAAGGTGGGTTCGTTGAAGAATTCGGCAATGGCAATGTGGCCACCTTGCGCCCGGGTGAAGGCGAGCAGTTTTTCAGCCTGGGCGGTGGTCCACACACCGTTGGAATCGCGAACACCCGCGCCCACGGCGAAGGATGTGACCAGTTGGGTATCGGCTGCCTTGGAAAACTCCAGTATGCCTTTCCATTGCTGAGCGGTGAGCACGCCACCGAAGCCTTCAGGCGCTTTTGCGGGAGTGCTGGCTCCGGAGTCGTCAAAAAAAGTGGTGTTGGCCCACGTGCCGCTGACGCGGATGTAAGAAGGGCCCAAGGCGCGGGCCAGTTTGATCAGTTGCGGATTGCTTAGGTCCAGCGGTGCGCGATAACGGAAGCGAGAGGCATCCAAACCTCCTGGCATGGCCGTGGCCTTGGTGTCGGGTACGGCGCTGGGGCCGGAGGTAGCCTGTTGGTAGGGCGCCCAGAAACGGCCTCCGGTCACCTCCACCATCTCCACGTTAAACGATTGAAAACGCTCACTGACCTTGGCAATTGGCTTCATTGTGGCAGGAGAGAGCGGGACGGTGGATTGAGCAGAGAGCAAAGTGGATACTGCAACCAGAGCGATGGCTGGAATCAGAGATCTGAATCCGCCCAGGAAGTGAGTTAAGTTGATATTCTTCATGGTGCGAAGTTTCTCCGTGGACTGTGCGCTACCGCGTAGCCTTTTTTGCGGGCCGAATAGGAGCGGCAGGTGGCTCAAGCGGTCACAACGTTAGGCGCATTGGCGCAGAGAGCGCAAGGATCATACGGTAACTGTGCTGGGTAATTCCGGCTCTTAGCGCCAGTCCTGGGAAAGGCATGTAGAATCAGTGGGAAAAGCAGAACGTATCATGAGCGCTGCTACGTTGGCAGACGAATTCCTTAACAGTTCACCTTACTGTTCATGATTTGCAGGAAAAAGAGATGAAGGCAGCAGAATCCACAACGGATCGCTCGACTGAGCGCTGGAAGCCCGAGACAGAAGCAGAGCGCGCGCAGGTGATGGCGCAATTGGAACGCCTTTTGGCGCATCCCAGCTTCCAGAATAGCAAACGTTACCCACGTTTTTTGCGCTATGTTGTGGAGCAGGCCCTCGCCGGTAACGAGGAGCGGTTGAAGGAACGCTGGCTGGGCGTGGAGGTTTTTGACCGCGCGCCGGATTACGACACCAATCAGGATCCTGTGGTCCGTCTCAGTGCGGGCGAGGTGCGGAAGCGCTTGGCGCTCTATTACCAGCAAGCCGAGCATCGGGATGAGATGGTGATCGGGCTGAACGCCGGTTCGTATGTGCCCAGTTTCACTCTGTATGCAGAGGCTCCGGCCACAGTGGAGACCGAAGACGATGCCGTGGAAGACGCCGTGAGCGGAAACCGCCTGCACAAGGCTTGGGCCTGGAGTGCGGTGGGTGTGGCTTTTGCCCTGGCGCTGGTGTTTTGCTGGCGCATTGTGGAGGATCCTTCCCGCATCTTCTGGGAACCGCTGCTGCATTCTCATAGCCGTGTGACGCTGTGTGCGGGAGCACCCAAATCCTACGTGCTTGCCCACCTGCTGACTTCAGCTCTGAATCTGAGCGATGCGCAGAGCAAGCTCCT
>Ga0207738_100200_pt1 | contig 13814 bp, 12 predicted proteins | sample LuqExpMetagenom9_FD_187767 | JGI IMG/M metagenome (GOLD analysis project Ga0207738, IMG submission 187767) | Tropical forest soil microbial communities from Luquillo Experimental Forest, Puerto Rico - Sample 9 (SPAdes) | ecosystem: Environmental > Terrestrial > Soil > Tropical forest ... | reverse complement strand
TCTCGCGTATTTCCCTTTATATTTAGTTAGACGTGCGCGTGTGCGCCTCAGACGACGACACAGCCAAAACGACGAATTTCCTTATAAAAGTTTGAGCTTTGGTTTAGTAAAAATAGAAGGATCACAAGGTACTATACAGATAATTAGGTTCCGTTGCAAAAAAAAATCTCAGAATAGGCATGTAAATTTATGGATAATAAATAAAAGTCAAAATATTCGAGAAAATATATCAATATTATAAAATGAGGTTCTGTCAAGTTGACGGGTGTTAGACATTTTATAGGTCCAACTATACCTGAAAAAATTCCTTAACACCCGTAGACTTGACAGTACCAAAAAAGAGAACATATAACTATTGAAATGGGGAATGGGATGGGGGTAAAGCTATATTTAACAAAACACTATGTAAATTAATAAAAAAACCGGAAGTCATTTTTGATGATATAATACATAATATTGAGCCTTATGCTTTGATTTATGTAGAGTTAATTATGCTCATTGGCTCCATTCCAGTTTTCACAACGATTTTTGATCACGATAATTTTAAGTATGTAGGAATAGGTTCAACAATTTTTACGATATTTGTATTTATTCCTTATTTTAGTCTACTAGCATTAAAATATATATTAGATTTTATAGGATTGTATAACAAAATAATTAACATGAAAATTGCAGAGTGTCCAGAAAATAGTAGGATAATAAAGACAGGTAAGAGTTTGATTGAAAATATTAGAGATGCTATTGCTGTTATTTTAGGAATTATGATTGGTATATCGATGTTTGTTCTTGTTGCAGAGATGATATATTTTGATGTGCCTTATGAACCAGCATAATAACAATTACAAGATTTTGTAAAATAGCTAATCCCTGCCGATTTAAAAATATTGAATAATTAATGTCAAAAAAATTATTTTCCAAAAATCTCTTTTATTACTTTAAAGGGTTCCGTTGTAAAAAATGGTAGTATATCTAGAGGCCTGTAAATTCCAATTACCTATGTGTTTCTCATAGTTCTTTTATGTTTGATGCTACACTCATCGGCAGCCAAATATAGCACTTCAAAATATTAAGTCTCTTGCTAACGTTTTCTCAAAACCATTCCATAGTCTTTGGAATGACTATATACAAAAACATATAGGCAATGTCAACCGATGACGGTGTGTTTTGTTGAGTGAACAAAAATCCCTTGAAACTGCAGTTTGATTTGGCATTTTCGAAGGCTTCCCTAAATTTCAATTTTCCATAGGAAATTAGGGTAAAAATAGGCTTGGTATATAACTTTAGTGTTACGAAGGTTAATATCCTTCATACTATGTGTGTATTCAGTGAAGGTTCTACTTTTTGGAGGGATTTTATGATTTCCTGTAATTTTTTTAAGGGTATGTTTCCACTGCAATAAGCAATGTAGGAAAATGAGCTTATAGAGACTGAATTGACCAAATAGTAGTTTAAATAGGTTCTTTTGCGAAAGAGGGGACGAAAATCCTTCGATTTAATCGGGTGAGTATTTCATGAATAATAAACCTACTCAAAAAGGACAAGTTGATTCTCTAATTCGATGTGTTCTTGCTGAAGTAAATTTTATAAACAAGTTATTGGAATACCTGCCTAAATCTGGACATTATCTGGGAAATATTCTGCTTTTTTATGTTCTTTGCTTTGAAACAAAATTTTTGCTATAAAATTATGATTTTTTGCAATGGAACCAGAATTCTAGATCAAAAGATGTAATTTTGAGTTTTTTGGTAGGCTCATAGTCTAATTGTGATCTTAAAACGGTTTTTTTAAGGAGGTATCCTTGTATCTGTTTTTTATTTATAGTGCCTCAGCAATCCAATAAATTCTAAGCAAACATACAGTGCAAATGTATAAATATTTTAAGAAAGAAATTTATAGGGAGGTCAGTTAATTTGTATATTATTTTACCTAGTTTTTCTTGTGATTTAATTGGAACTAACTTAAACTTTATAACTATTTCTCGAAACTCCACATTTTGTCAAGTAACCATTTCCGGTCCTTGTGACCCCTGAAATAAGTAGATCAAAAAGACTGAATTTAGACTAAATCGCAGAGTCACTGGATTTAAATTTTTATCCAAATACGGAGTCAAAAATATGAGTAAAAGTAATGGAACGAAGGCAATATCACAACTTGTTAGTTTGCTGCTATGTATATTATTAGTACAGACTGCATTTGCGGTAGGTAATGCAACTAACGAGATTACGATAATAGGGAATGCAACTAACGAGAATACAACAATAGAAAATGCAACAGTAAATTCCATATATCCATCTTACTATTCGACGTATTTAAATGCGGGAAATAGCACCCAGTTTATTGTGAGTTTCACTAACGAAGGTAATGAGACGCTCGTTTTAACCCCGAAAGTGGTAGCTGCACCTTATAGCACAAACAGCATAAATGAAAGCTGGATTACGATATTGCCGACAAATGCAACAGTAGCTCCAGGTGCAGTACAGAATTTTAACGTTGAAATAAACGTTCCCTGGGATGAAGGCGGGTACTATAATGGCCAAATTGCCTTCACTGATGATCAAATTCCAAATTCCACTGATTATGTCAACTCAATGCAGCTTAATTTAGACGTCCAGCCTCAATCAAAGATAGAGCTTCAGACAAATTCTATCTCTGATACTATTGAGGCTGGGAAGGAATATGAATATAAGGTAAAAATCAAAAATGTGGTATCAAGAGATTTCACAATCCATCCTACATTGAATAATATTTCAGGTTATCAACAGGCATTTGGCAATGATGCAATCGAACTCTCTGCACCTTCAACTATAAAAGCAGGTGAAATAACTAATATGACCATAAAGGTTCATGCTCCTGAAAATGCAACAGGAACTTATAATGGTCGTATCGACATGAATGTTAACGGGAAAGCTAATGATTGGTCAGTCCCGAGTCTAAACCTGTACTTCAACGTTAGGCAACAGACCACTTCTTACATGAAAACCTTTTACGCGGCCAACAATGGTCCTATAAAGATTGAAGTTTCGGCCAATAAAAATAATCAATATAGCACGTTGCGTACATCACCGAAAGATAAAGGCCCTTCATTTGAACTAGGACTGACACATAACTCAATCCCTGTTAATATGACCTTTGCAAAATCAGTTGAAAACGGCGGCGCCAGTTCTTTAAATTGGTACCCTTACTCTACATGGGCAGGGGATGTCTATCAAAATAACGATGGTCGTTATGAAGCAACCTATACAGCACCTGGAGCAATTGGAGATTGGGAACTTACAATTCTTCCGAAAAGTATGAACAGCTTCGAATATTCGATAACTATAGGAGATAACAATTCAGTAGTAACAGGGATTGTGAATAACGAAAATGCAGCAACTGGAAATACATCGACAGGGAATGTGGCTAATGGGGCTGTTGCTGATTTTTCGGCATTATCCGCTACAGGAAAAGCACCGTTGACAGTGAAGTTCATAGATAAAAGTACAGGGTCCCCAACTTCCTGGTGCTGGAACTTTGGAGATAAAAGCACTTCAACAGCTCAGAACCCTGTACATGAATACACTAAAGCTGGAAAGTACACTGTTAGTTTAACGGTAAAAAATTCAGATATCAGTAACACTAAAACGATATCCAATTATATTACAGCGGAAAAATGAATGTTATGAATTGAAAAAACGATAAAGAATGCCCAGGCTGTAATGAACTCATTCAGTTTCCGTTGCAAAAAAATTATGAAAGGGATTCATTGAAATAAGTAGAAATTTAGATTATACATTATGTCAGTGAATCCCTTTAAATGGAAGCATTATGAAGGAGAAATTATGGTTCCGTTGCAAAAAATCTGGCGATTTTACAAAATCACTGAAAACCTTCATAAGTGGAAAAGTTAATCATTTTTATTACCGAGCCTATCCCAAAACTCACTTCTTGCCTGCTGTATATTTCAATTTCTGGTATACCTGCTTTTAGCATCCAACTTTCAATTGTCTTCCTTGGAGGTTTTGGATTAACCTTTGGAGCAATACCGGCTTTGTGGCTCCATCTTTCAAGGTCCTTAAACCAAGTATTACATGCTGGTGGTTTCTTGCACTCTAGGAACGCCTTAAAGAGATATGGAAATGTAGCTGGTAACTTTTCAATTGTTCTTTTTACAAGTTTTTGTTTTGCTTTCCTTTGTGCCTCTTTAGGAAAGATAGTCTGATTTCTTTCTGTATAGTACCATTCTCCGTGCTCGTATAGCCTTTGAAGTTCCACGTACCGAAGGCCTGTAATCGTATTAATTTCAAAAATAGGCTTGATCTTCATTGGAATGAAATTAACAAATTGGTCATACTCTGCTATTGTGAGAACCTTTGCTTCATCAGAGGTTACAGGTCCGTTCTCCATAAACGATCGATACGAATGAAATATTAAAGCGTTCGTATCTGGTAAATAATATTCCAACTTTTTATGGAAAAATAAGTGGTTTTTTGGTTAAAATACGAACCTTGTCGATCAAAAAGTTCATATTTTCAATGTCCTGCAAAATTAGATTTTTAAGAACATACAAAGGCTCTATAATAATAAACCTATGCATTAAATAAACTGCAAAAATAGCCCACCCGACATGGTCTAATGTGTTCATAAGGACATCGGAGTTGCAAGGATCTCCAAGCCCGCTAACTAGACTATTTCGTATCCTTTTTTCTGTAACTGCGCCTGTCAATTTACTCCCTATATTCTTTTCTCTAACAGTCAAGAATAAAAAATTTCCTGATCATTTACCTTTTATATGTGTATCCATTGTCTCAATGTTGTCTTTTAAATTAGAACCTTGAAAGCATATTTGCTTTCTAGCTTGTAAATAGGGAAAAATGTGAAATATTATACAGCTATGAAAATGATTTCTAGCAAACTCGATCAGATAGCATCTGTTTTTAATTAATATTGGATACTGATTTATATTTCTGTAGTTGTTATATTCTCTGAGTTATAATACCTCGGTGATACAATTTGAAATCACTTAATTTGAAATCACTTTTCGGTGACATATGTGGTTAAAATAGAATTTACTGCTAATTTAAGAACTGATACATTTAAAGAACTCAAAATTAAACATTATGAGTTCGATGTTTTATATTATGTCACAATTTCTATTTAACCCATAAATTCTGCAATTGAAAAACTGACTAAAATTGTATCTAACCGGATAATCTAATCGGATAAGTATTGGGAGTGGAAACAAATGGGAAAACAAACATTTGTCCAAATAGAAAAGACATTAAGTATTCTCTTTGCAATTTTTCTTTTAGTATCTTTGACAGCTGCATCGGTAAGTGCAGCTGGATGTAGTAAAGAAAAAACCTCAGTAACAGGAAAAGCCTCCGTAACCGCAAACGACCCTCCTTTTAGAGGAGATTTTGGCAGACACTACGGGGACTTTGACAGAGACTTCCACAGGGACTTTGACAGAGATTTTGACAGGCATTTCAGGCACTTCAGAAACTTTGACAGAGACGACTTTGACAGGCACTTCGGGGAATTCCATAGGGACTTTGACAGGGATTTCCACGGGGATTTTGAGAGGCACTTCCGGGGCTACTAACCAATAATATATAAATCGTGTATTTATTTGAGACTACAATATATTTGGCGGTATCTGTGGGATATTAATTAGAGCGGGCTCTATATTCACTGGTACTCAATGTTGTAGTTATTAACCTATTATTGGGGGATAATATTGAGACTTAAAAATTTCTACATAGCTAGTGTGGCTATCTTGTTGCTTACAGTCACTGCTTTGATAAGTGCTGCTTAAGCTACTGAACCTGAACAAGCCCAAAAAGGATTAAGTTCCAATTCTAGCTGGAAAGATATGGAGCAGCTATGGGTCGATCTGGAACACCAATGCCTTGTAACGTTTATAAGTTCAGCATGCCTAGAAGAGACCTGAACGTCAAAATTGAGAATGTTGCGGTTGATCCAACGCTTGCACTTGGATCATGGGTAGCCTTTAAAAATGAGGGGAACACGTCGATGTTAATGGGGACTTCGTGCTGACTGCTGATGAGGTTAATCCTGTAATAAAAACCTTGGGAGATAACAATATCAAAGTAACCGCCGTCTACAACCATATGATCTATGAAAATCCTAGGTCGTTTTTCCTTCATTTCTGGGTAATGGGTGACCAAAGCAAACTGGCCAGCGGATTTAAAGAGGCGCTAAACAAAACTAATAGCTCTCAGCCTGGACAACCAGGCTTCTTCTTTTTACATATATATTAAAAATAGGCTATATGTTTCTTATTGTTTTTTAGTTCCGTGCTGCTTTTAATAGGTTTTAACCCTTTGATTGCCCAACATTTTGATCTATTTGAATCCACACAAAAACTACTTTCATCATAAGTGACGAATATATGATTAGGTTTTAGGAATCTTTTTTTGAATTTCAGCTATAATTTTGATCTAGGTCTACATGTTATTTTACTAAATCCTAAAGCTTTAATGATCTTTCTCATTCTTGATTCTGAATAAGAGACTTTAAATTTCTCTCTGACAAATTGAATTACGTCTTTTGTTTGCCAACCACGAGAATAACCGCCATCTGTTGGTATTGGATCTGAAAGTGCTTTATTTAACTCGGAAAGTTGTTCTGATGTTAAAAAAGACTTTACTCCTCGACCAGGCTTACATTTAAGGCTAAACAAACCTTCTTTTTCAGCACGATTTATCCAACGATGAACAGTTGAACGATGAACTGAAAAATCTTCGGCAACTTTAGCAGGACTCAAACAATTTTTAACTAATAATAAGGCTTGAAGTCTCATCTGCTCGTTTTTGTCACAGGAATTTATGATTGCTAAAGAAATATCACGCGTAGTAAACATATTCAAACTCATAACTAAAATAATATATTTATTTTAAGTATAATAATGTTGCATTATATACAGAGGTGACTATATACCCTATTTCATATTATAATTTTTTCAAAAATCAGACTAATTATTTTAATTCTTGGTCTATTCCAGCTTCGAGATTAAGGGCAGTGTGCCGAATTTTCTGTAAAATTAGGAATCTTAATAAGTTTGTGGTTTGAGAATCCAATAGCAAGATAATTGAATTATGTTTAGTATGCAAAAATCAAACTTTGAATTTACAGAACTTTCGGTACACTGCCTCATTTTTGAAGATTATCCTAAATTTCATATTTTCACCGGAAGTGGAGGCAAAAATTAAGGATGTATATAAATAAAATGTTATGAAGTTTTTAATTTTTCATACTGATTGTGTTAACGACCTGAAATGTTTTTGCAGTGAAAATTTTCAGGATTTCAGCCTATTATTTCAGCCTATTTTTTGATTGGTATGGTTCTACTGGAAAAATATACTGCTAGAATATAGCAGTATTGAGATTTGATAATCTTCTTCAGGTTAATGAAATATATTTTTATTCTCAGGTTCACTTCATAAAAGCATGTGCGTGGATAACATTCAGAGCAGTAGGACTTTTCGGATAAGTTTTAAGTGTATATTAATATGAAGCAAAGCCAAAAGTAGTAAGTAAGAATCTTAGTGCGCACATGGCAACTAAAATATGTTCGTTTATTTTGCTTTTATGTGTCGTGTTCCGTGTTTAATATTTAGTCCAATACCTGTGATATAGAGCACATAAAAATAACTAAGTACAAATACTTTTAATATCGGATAAATAATCATATATGGAACTACTAACAACATTAGCATTTTATTGTGCCGGAAGAATATTGAAATCATTACACTATTCATTAGCATTAGTATTGAGAAACAAATAAGCCCTTTTATTACAAAACTATAGGTATTTCCATATTGAGTCATAAAGTATGGCATAACCAACACCATTAAAAGAGAGCATAAACTTGTAACAAAGCTAAGATAGCTATAAACCATCCATGGATTCTTGATAGCCCATTTTTTATGGACACGCCACACTTGAAGATTACCGTACCACCATCTTGTTCGTTGTTTATACCACTGCTTAATGGTTTCAGGTGCATTCGTATAAATTTTAGCATACGGGTCTAATTTTATTATGAATTTATTTTCACGCAAGCTTGCCGAGAAATCTGCGTCTTCTAAGATTGTATCATTAGTGTATGGTACTTTGTCACACACATGACGCTTTACTGCTGTAATAGGACCAGGGCACACAACTATTTCATCAGTCAAACTTTGAAGGTATCTGACAATTTCTTGTTCAATATGATATTCTATCATCTGACAACAATTAATGAAGCTAAATTTCTCAGGTTTATTAATGAACACTTGCCCTGTGACTATATCTGCGTCTGGATGTGCACTAAAGCATCTCACCATTGATGATACCGCATCAATGCACATATTTGAGTCACCATCAGTAAATAATATAATGTCTCCTTTTGCAATCTTAATGCCTTCATTGAGTGCACTAGCCTTTCCAACATTCTGTTTTAAATCCAAGAGGGTTATAGGATATTGAGCAGCTATAGCAGCTGTTCTGTCCGTTGATCCATCATTTACGACAATGATTTCTTTTGAGCCTTTATAATCTTGATTCAACAAAGACTCAATACATCTACGAATTGATGTTTGTTCATTATAAGCAGGAACTATGATCGTGAGCAAATTAGGATATTTGATTTCTGTCTCCAGTAGTTGCTTATCAAATTCTCTTTTAAATCTACTTGTTATTAGCTTCCATATAACAAAGAACACTAGAGGGAATGTACCAAACACCAAGAATAACAGTAAATACACTTGCATAACTCTATTTACAGATACATGAAGTACATATGGACCGCTATTTCCACCATTTTTAGCGGCCTCAGTATGTGTCAGGTTTATATAATCTCCATGTGCCCAGCCATGTATTGCTGTAATAACACCATCAATTTTTGCAATCTGTAACGAATGAAGTAACGTCGGAGCTTTTAAAATTGTTTTATATCCATTATCTTGCGAAATATTATATTGTGTTATTATAGCGCCAACGCCAAATGTAATAATTATAGCTAATATTAACGATAATGCTATGCGAAACCTACCACTTAATTTAGTTTTAATTTTTTCCATCTTTGATTTTTACATTCTTATTCATATATAAGCAACGAAGAATTAATTTTCGTTAATCTTAATTATTATAAAAAAACTTGGAATCTATTCTGTGACGAATACTAAGCAATTTTGAATTTTGGGATCAACCCGTTGTTACTATTTATAAACAATCTTTTCAATAATTAATATCGATTAGAATTAATTGTTCGTATACAATTATTTATTATCTAGGTTTAAGTATAGTCAACTATTTATGAAAAACATATACAAATTTCTCTAATAATATGGATTGATGACTAAAATAAAGCTTATTAGACTGCTAAATGGAGTGGGTAGATTCATAATGAAATCAATAATAACTGGCGGAGCGGGCTTTATTGGCTCTCACTTATGCGACCTTTTGCTTTCAAGAGGGCATGATGTGGTATGTGTAGACAATTTAATCACAGGTAGTATGAAAAACCTTGAGCATATTAAGTCAGATAATTTTACTTATGTGCAACACGATGTAACTAAACCGTTTCATTATGCTGGTGAAGTTGATTACGTATTTCATCTTGCAAGTCCAGCGACATTTAAAATGTGCGTCGAAGCTCCAACTGAAATCATGAAAGTCAATTCAGAAGGAACTTTTAATATGTTGGACTTTGCCAAAGAAAAACAAGCACGATTCCTGCTTGCATCAACATCGGAAGTTTATGGAGACCCTCTTGTAAATCCTCAATCTGAGGTATATTGGGGAAACGTGAGTTGTACTGGTCCAAGAAGCGTCTACGACGAAGCAAAGAGGTTTGCTGAATCCATCACAATGGCATACTACCGTTATTGTGGGGTGGATACACGGATTGTTCGTATATTTAACACATACGGACCAAGAATGCAGATAAAAGACGGCAGAGTCATACCAAATTTCGTTAATCAGGCACTTTCCGGTGATGATATTACAATATATGGTGATGGTTCTTACACTCGTTCCTTTTGCTATGCATCTGATGAGGCAGAAGGGATCTACAGGTTAATGATGTCTGACTACGCAGAGCCTGTCAACATTGGAAACGAACATGAGATAACTATGTTCGAACTTGCTGAGTTAGTTCTCGAAGTCACAGGAAGTCAGTCAAAGATTATCCACAAGGATTCACTGACAGACGACCCAAAAATTAGACGTCCAGACATCAGCAGAGCTAGAAACATGCTAAGTTGGGAGCCTAAAATTGGCTTAGAAGAAGGGCTCAATAATACAGTTGAGTATTTCAAAAGTGTAAGGGTTTGAGTAAGTGGGGGGAATTAATGTGGATAGATTAATCAATAAAATAAAAGATAATTCTGCTGTTGTTGGAATTATGGGATTAGGTTATGTTGGATTTCCACTGGCAATGGCTTTTGCTAAAAAGTTTAACGTAATTGGATATGATGTCAGTGAAAATACTGTTACAACGCTCAAAAGTGGCAGATCACATATAAAAGATGTATTACCAGATGTGCTTAATACGTATCTTGGTTCTTCATTTCATCCTACAAGTAATGTAGATGACTTAAACAAGTGTGATTTCTTCATAATATGTGTGCCGACACCACTTAATGGAGATCATGAGCCTGATTTGAGGTATGTTGAAAGTGCAGTAACAACAATTTCCAAAATTCTCAGGAAGGATCAGTTCGTTATTCTCGAAAGCACAACTTATCCAGGTACAACAGGAGAAGTGCTTGTGCCTATTTTGGAAGAGAGCGGGCTTAAAGCTGGTGTACATTTTGGTGTCGCACATTCACCAGAAAGAATCGATCCAGGTAACACTTCTAAAGTAGAAGACATTCCTAAAGTCGTCGGTGGTATAAATGATAAATGCACCGAGATTGCAGCAATTCTGTATGGCGCCGCGCTTAAGCATATAGTACCAGTTGCTAATGCAAGAACTGCTGAAGCTGTCAAAATCTTAGAGAATACTTTCAGGTGTGTAAATATTGCACTCATAAATGAAATGTCTTTGATTTTTGACATGATGGATATTAATACATGGGAAGTTGTTCAAGCTGCTGCAACTAAACCATATGGGTTTATGTCATTTTATCCAGGTCCTGGCATTGGAGGACATTGTATTCCACTTGACCCATACTATCTGTCATATCAAGCAAAAAGACTAGGCTTCATGCCTCGCTTTATTGAAGTAGCAGGTGAAATAAATCACTATATGAAGATATACACGATCAACGTTGCTAGAGAAGCGTTGCATAACATTGGTAAACAACTACGTAATTCTAATATTGCTGTGTTTGGTCTAGCATACAAGAAAAATATAAATGATGCAAGAGAATCACCTGCGTCGTATATTATTGAATCACTTAAAAACCTTGGTGCAAATGTAATAGTTTATGACCCATATGTAAGTACATTCAAAACACCGTTCGGTACTCTGTTCAGTCAGAGTAGCGTAGAAGAAACTCTGAAAGACGCTGACTGTGCTATCTTCCTTGTCGACCATGATGAATACCGTAACATAGACCAAAAAACTATGATCGCACTCATGAAGTATCCCATCATTGTTGATTGTAAAAATATATTCGGTAGACACGATAGTATAATGTATTACGGCATAGGCAAGGGAAGCGTGCAATCACCCGCGAAGACTCCTATCATTGTCAATGAGCCTATCCCAAAACATATTCCCATTTGCACATCCATAAGGGTTCCATAACCACTTCCTATGTAGTATTTCGATGATTATCTAAAAACCAAGGTTCAAAGAAGTGTTTTTTTGAGTTTTGGAATACTTTCGATTGTAAGAATATATTCGACAAACGCAATGGCATAATGTATTGCGGAATAGGTAAGAAAAAGCATACAATAATAAAAGAAGCTCATGAATGTGAGCTCTATTCTCTTATTTAATCCAATTAATATATTTTTTAAATTATTGTCTTCTAAAATTATTGTCTTCTCATAGTTATGCATATGGAATATGGATGTGTAATAATGCGGTTCAACTTAATGTTTCTAACTCTTTTATCGATTGCGCTGATACAACCTGTATATGCAGGCTCAACAGAAATATCGAATGATGCCTATAATAAATCAGTTCAAATGCTAGCTGTTTGTGAAAATAATCAGGTTGTACCAAAATGGAACTACGCAGAGAATATAAATGATAATAGAGGAATAACGTTCGGTGCTATTGGTTTCACAACAGGTACATGGGACGGAAATATTTTGATTAAATATTACACTGAACTTAATCCCAATAATACACTTGCTAAGTATATTCCTGCATTAAATGCTATAGATGCGGGTTCACATCCATACAACGACGAAAGCTCAAGTAATAGCACGATTGGTCTTGATAACTTTATAACAGACGTTAATAATGTCAATGATCCACTATGGCAAACAGCACAACTTTATCTAATACAACAGATGTACTGGAATCCTACTGTTGCTGCATGGAATCGTATTGGCGCTAACAACCAGTTAACTCTGGCTTTTATGTACAATTCTAATATTAGGTTTGGCCAGGATTGTATGGAATCATTTATAACTGGTGCAACCGCTCAATGCGGTGGTACGCCTGGCACTGGAGTAGATGAAAATACGTATCTACGGGCGCTCATGGCTGAAATGGACGCTCAGATAGCAAAAGAGGGTTGGGGAGACACCGACCGTAATGACGGTTTTAAGAAACTTCTAGCAGAAGGAAACGTGAATTTAAAGACTCCTTTCACATTTACAGAATATGGAGACTCATATATAATTACTGGTGATTTGGATTTAAATGAAACTACATCTGTAACGCATACCAAAGCGGTAACACTTACAAGTTTAAATATACTAACCCCACATACATGGACTGGTTGTGCTGCAAAAATAATATTCACACAGTTTGATACTATATTTTTACCTTTTGTACCATTTTTTTGGTAATAAGATTGATTAACTTCCCTATTGTGAATGTTCATGCTGGTTTGTAACAAAGCCAGATTTTTTGTAATAGAACCTACAATTTTTACAATACATTTTATGTGCTTTTTATATTTTAATCAAATTTTCGTTGGCGCACCCCGCTACAAGTAACGGGGTATGTTCGCGCCCCCAATTCGTTTATAAAATAACTGTTCAAAATTGACTATTTTAATTTGTTGATATGCTTCTTTTTCTTCCTTATTTTCCTGATTTTCAACATAGCTTTTGATTACATTGGAAACTGTTCCATCTCATACAGTTCCAATGTAGCCTCCATCACTCCAAAGTTCACCACCCCAAAGCTGTTTTTTAATTTCAGGGTATTTTTTGAAGATTTGTCTTTGCTGTAATACTTTTTGTAACTTGCATTACTTTTGAAGGAAAATACTTGGGGTCAGATCCAACAAAAATGTGTACATGATCACCATCACAACCAACTGCATCAAACTCAAAACAGTATCTGTCACTAATTTCAAAACATACATTTTTTAAAAAGTTGACAATCTCAGTATCTAAAAGAAGACATTTTCGGTACTTAACACAAAAAACCATATGGTATCGGATTTTATAGACACAATTATTTGCATGTCTTAGTTCTATTTACAGTACAAATGTAGCTAAAAATGTAAGGCAGTTATTTAACAATGGTTCTAGGGGAAGTTTTCCATCCCCGCAGCAAGCTGCTGTGTATTCCACTGAAATAAATATTTCGTTATATGCACATATAAGTTTTAGCATTAACAGATTTTTTTATAATGATTAAAATTAGTGAAAAATAATTCCTTATTTCTTATATATGAATAATTATGAATATATAG
>Ga0207738_100196_pt1 | contig 13988 bp, 6 predicted proteins | sample LuqExpMetagenom9_FD_187767 | JGI IMG/M metagenome (GOLD analysis project Ga0207738, IMG submission 187767) | Tropical forest soil microbial communities from Luquillo Experimental Forest, Puerto Rico - Sample 9 (SPAdes) | ecosystem: Environmental > Terrestrial > Soil > Tropical forest ... | reverse complement strand
GCTTGTAATCATAGGTTGCCACGTCCATCCACAGATCCTTCTCGGCGATCGGAGCTCTGTGGACTTTGCGCCAGAAGGCTTCACCCTGACCATCGAGCGCGCCCAAACCGCAGACGGCCACATCTTCGGCTTTGCGCGCATAGAGCAAATGGTAGCCGTTGGCGTCGCTGTGTACGGAGGGCCCATCGTGAAAGGCGTAGTCCTCGATCCGCGTGCTGCCCAGCAGCACCGAACCTGCCTCAAGGTAGAGTGTTACGCGACTCTTCAGCTCAATGCTGCCGGTCAGAAAAGTTCCAGGCCGCACGTAGACCACCCCGCCGCCAGCCTGGAAGGCCGCGTCGATGGCGCGCTGAATGGCAGCCGTGTTCAAGGTTTTTCCATCCGCTACGGCGCCGAAATCGGTGATGTCGTAGGCATTGGCTGCGCCGCGTGTTGCTGCTGCAATCGGCAGGCTCGCGCCGGCGGCAAGAAAGGGGAGCACAAACAAATCTCTTCTCTGCATCCGATCCAGGATCCTTTGCTGCATGAACTTTGTAGGCTAATTGTCATTCGACACAATCCAGGAACAATTGCATCGTCGTCGGTCCACCATGGTAAAACTTTGCACAGCGATTGAACCAGCATTCCATTCGCCTCGCCACGGTGTTGCGGGTTTCAAGCCCGGCAACGTCAATCTTTCGGCTCGGCGAAAAACAAGTCCGGAAAGGCAGGCATGCCTGCCCCTCCGGACTCCAGCAGTGGGTTAGGAGTTGAAGTGCCCGCTTAGTGTGAGATCAACGTGGCGTGCAGCTCCGGCACGAACGTTCGAAGTAAACCGAGACAACCAAGAACTTGTCTCAATATGGATAAGCCGAAGGCGGTCGATCTGCAGAACACCGCCATTGTGCGCAGATCATAACTCATATTTACAACCGCCAGATGCTTTCTGAGCTACGTGCGTTACTTAGAAGGTATGCTGAACAGGCGATGGCACGATTGTGCCGAAGGATCGGGAGATGCAGAGCGAGAAGCTGCGGATGCGGATGGTGGCGGTTCATTTGCGCCCCAGCATGTGGGCGTAGCCGACATCACCAGGTGCAGCGTTCCACCTTGCAGCAGCTCTTTGTGGGTGAACCATGCACGCGTGAAGCGCTTGCCATTCCACGTTGCAGCGGCGATGTACGGAGTGGCCGGTCCGTTGCCTTCCGCCTCAACGACAAATGTGCGGCCATTGGCCCAATGGAGTGCGACGCGCTTGAAGCTTGGACTGCCAATCAGATATACGTCTTGTGCAGCGTTCGGGTAGAAGCCCATTTTCCCGAAGACATACCAGGACGACATGGCACCCGAATCGTCGTTGCCGGGCAGTCCATTGGGGCCGCTGTGATAGTTTTCCTGAAGAATTCTGCGGATTTCGTACTGTGTGCGATCGGGCCGTCCTGCCCAGAGATAGAGATAGGGAGCGAGAAAGCCTGGCTCGTTGCCAACATCGTATCGGCCCGGTAGCGTGAAAAACGCGTCCATGCGTTCCACAAAGCGCTCATCTCCGCCGCTGGCCTGGATCAGGCCGGCGACATCATGGGGCACATAGGTCGAGTAGGTCCAGGAGTTGCCCTCGTAAAAATTATCTTCGCCCCAGGTGCCGCTCAGCAGAGGATCGAAGCTGCTCTTCCAACGGCCGTCGCGATAACGAGGCCAGATGAATCCTTTGAATCCATGATCAGCGGCCTCCGCATTCCACAGGTTGCGCCAGTACCTTGAGCGCTCAAGGTACTTTGCGGAATCGCGCTCCTTGCCCAGACCTTTGGCGAAGAGCGCAATCGCATAATCGTTCGCAGCGTATTCCATGTGTTTCGAGGCCGGCCTATCGGTGCCTTCGATGGATAGATAACCGAGGGTGCGCCAGTCTGCCAGGTCGCCTCTGCCTTCCATGATCGGATTGCGCGGTATGTTCTCCGCATCGGTGACGACAGCCTGGTAGGCGGTCTGCCAGTCAATGCCGGGAAGTTGCTTCAGAAAGCCATCCACGATCACCATGTCAGCGTCTGTTCCACCTTGCAGCCTGCCGGTGTAGCCGCCACTGCGTCCGTCGGGCAACCATCCTTCATGACGATAAATATCGACCAGGCTTCGCACCATGGCGCTTTCACGATCTTCTGCGATGAGCGTGAGCAGCGGTGCGGAAGTGCGGAAGGTGTCCCAAATCGCATAGTAATCGTCGTAGTAGGGCTCCTGCGAAACGAAGAGCGGATTTTCGCCCGTGTGATCTGTCGGCTGGAACATCGCGTGATAGAGGGCGGTGGAGAATTGCTGCAATTCTTCCTGACTAGCGCCTTCGATCTGAATCGGAGAAAGAGCTTTATCCCACAGCGCCGCAGCCGCGGTGCGCGTTCTAGAAAAGTCAAACCCTGCGATCTCCGAGGCGGCATTCTGCCTGGCCTGCTCAAGGCTCACAAAGGAGATGCCGATCTTCAGCTGCACCGTCTGCGCAGCGTGAGTGGGGAAGCTTAGCCATGCCCCTGCAGTAGAGCCGCCCGACGTCTCTTCGGTGGACACGTCTGGATGTGCGCTCCCCTCTTTCCATGTGCCACTAGCTGTCGCCTGAGTGTCGCTTTCAGCGTAAAAGTAGACGGTGTAGGTGGTGGGCTGAAAGTTCCACCCTCCCGTGACGGTTGTATACCCTTGGACTGCGGAAGGAGACACCACGTGCACTGCCGAGGCAACGACTTTCTGGTTCTCGTTCTGGTTAGGATAAGAGCTCAAACAGTGTCCTGCATCGATCAGCAGATTGGATTGTTGCGATGTTGGGTACGTAATGCGATAGATGGCCGCGCGTCGGGCGCTCGCAATTTCAACATCGATCCCGTAGCGGGCGAGTGTTACCCCATAAGAGCCTGCGGATGCGTGCTCGGCTTTGGCCGCGGAGGCATGGTCCGACGGAAGCACAGGTCCCACGGTGGGTTGTATCAGAATGTTTCCGTACTTTGCGCCTCCGCCCGTACCGCTCATATGGGTCTGGCTGAAGCCATTGATCGGCGCGCCAGGCAGCCATCCCGCATTGCCATTGTTGTTCCCCATGTCAGGGCCCGCCTTCAAGATTCCGAACGGCACAAGCGCGCCAGGAAAGACATTGCCGCCGCCATCGACGCCGAGGAAGGGATCGATCTGGCTTGCGCGCTGTGCTGCGAGCGAGGAGGGAAGCAGACCGAGAGAGAAGATGGCATAAAGCAGGATGAGCAAGCGTCGAGCGGTTAGCGGCATGAGTCTATCCCTCCTGGGTGACGATTGAACTCGATAGTAGAAACGTTTCCATGTTGATGCGAATACTATACATGAACGTCAACTGAAGGCGCCAAAGAAGTTTATCCGAAGCTACGAAGGAGCTTATGGAGTAGAAAGTGCTCATTCATAGAAGCGTTCCCAGAATCGAGGGTAACCATCGTTGCCTCAGTTCCTCCTGCTAACAAGAGGACGATGCATCGTCGACAGATGGACGCGGCAGAAAATGCCCTTTGCAGCCAAAGACGGCGTAACAAAAGACCCCGCAGTAGCAGAGGATGGTGGGCGTCAGCGCATGGTGAATGCCAACGCGGTCAGCTAGAACTCCTAAGCCCAGCGGGATGAGGCCTGCGCCAATATTAGCTGCCACCATGGTGGAGTTGGCGCGCGCGGTCAGAGGGCCCAGTCCTGAGATTGCCAGCATGACCACGATGGGAACGATGAGTGCATTGCACAAGCCCACGGAGAGGACTGCTGCGGCTGAGAGAACGCCGTGCAGGCTGACGGAGATCGTGACCAGCGCCGCGGCAGTCGCGGAAATCCACATCAGAACAGTTTCGGCCCGATAATGCCGAAGGAGCCGCCATCCCCAAAGACGCCCTGCAGCCGCGCCTCCCCAATAAATGGTGGCAAGCATGGCTGCGTTTTGACGGCTCATGCCGAGCACCGCAGGGTGCGCGAGGTAGTTGATGAGCAGACTGCCGATGCCAACTTCGCTGCCCGCATAGATGCATACGGTGACTGCGCCAAACACGAGAGGCCGATGACGGAAGACGCTTGTGACGGGGTGCGCTGACGCGGGTGGGTCGGGAGCCGATCGCATCTCTGGCAATCCTGAAAACGCCAAGCCGGCAGCCATCAGGATGAGTACCAGACCGAGAAAGATGTAGGGGCCTCGTAGAGTGTCCATCGAGATGGGCTGCTCCGCAATGCGGACAGGCGCCAGACTGCTGGAGAAAATTGAATGTGCAGGTGTGCGCAAAATGAGCCAACTGCCAAAGAGTGGAGCCACCATGGTTCCGATCGAGTTGAATGCCAGAGCCAGACTGAAGCGGCTAGGCGCGGTCTCCGGTGGTCCCAGAAATGCGACGTAGGGTGCGGCTGAGGCCTGCAGAAGAGTGATTCCCGCGCCGATCACGCCAACGGCAATCAGGAAGCATACGAACAGATGCAGCTGCGTCGCGGGTACGAAGGCGAGCGCGCCAGCTGCCATTGTCATCAGTCCCGCTACCATGGAGCGCCGGTACCCGAGCCAGGCGATCACCTCGCTGCTGACTGGCGCGAACAGAAAGCAGGTGGCGAAAAACGTAAGTGGAACGAGAACAGCATGCGCGTAGCTCAAGGCAAAGAGCGCCTTCAAATGCGGCACCAGCGTGTCATTAAGGCAGGTCAGAAAACCCCACAAGAAAAAGAGAACAAGTAAAGCGCGCAGCGCGCCCGCATCACTCCACGGTCGCTGATCCTGAAGATTGCTTGGCATTGATTTCATGCTGTTCTGCCGCCTCGTGCCGGAATTGAGTTCGGTATGGTAACGTTTCTGGAACGGATTTTCGATTTCCGACTTTTCTCGTATATCATCTGTGATGAATCAGGAAAGGGGCAATCCCATCGTACAGAAAAACGTGCGAACGGCGCCAACGCTCGTTCATGTGGCGCGGCTCGCCGGAGTTGGCTTGGGCACTGCCTCCCGCGCTCTCAGCGGCGTGGGTTACGTTAGCAAGGAAACTCTGGCACGCATCAACGCCGCGGCGGAACGGCTCGGCTATCAGCGCAACGAGCTTGCTCGCAGTCTACGCGTGCATCATAGCTATGTCGTAGGCATCATCGTGCCCGATATCGGCGGCCCGTTTATGGTGGATTGCGTCCGCGCGGCGCAGAGCGTCTTGCGGCAGCATCACTATATGTCGGTGCTCGCTTTTACCGACGGCGATGTCGATACAGAAAAGCAAGAAGCGGAGTATCTGATGCGGCGCCAGATCGATGGATTTTTGATGGTGCCGGCCGGCAACAATACCCCTTTCCATGCAGATGCACAACGCGACACACCGCCGATCGTGTTCTTTGATCAACCGATTGCGGACAAAGACTTCGACGCTATTCTGGTGAAGAACAAGCAGGGCGCGCGCGCAGCTGTTCAACATCTCATCGAGCACGGGCATAAGCGCATCGCGGGAGTAGGCGTCAATCGCCATCTTTATTCGATGCGCAAGCGAGCTGAGGGTTATCGCGACGCGATCCAGAATGCGGGGCTGCAGGAGTTCCTCGCCCTGATTGAGCCGGCGGCAATCGACAAGCAGATTGGTGATTGGTTGAGTTTGCATGAGCCGCCAACAGCGATTCTGGGTCTCAATGAACTGTCCTCCATTAAAGTAATCGAGAGCCTGGCTTCACGGCGCATTCGCATGCCCGATCAAATCGCATTCATCGGGTTCGACGAGATTCAACTTGGCCGCTTTCTCGATCCTCCATTGACGGCCGTAGTGCAACCGGCGACGATGATCGGCGAACAGGCGGCTCTGCGTTTGCTGGAGCGGCTTCAAGCCGAAAACCCCATTCCGGGCAAGCGGATACTGTTTGATACGGAACTTGTGCGCAGGCGGTCGTGCGGGTGCGTTGAGAGCTGAAGCCTGTTGGTCGCACGAGTGCGCACCTGTCTCGGGCAAGGACGGATATGAGCTCAGAAGCGCAATCCAGAAAAGCTTCTATCCATATTCTGTGTAGCAAAAGATCTTAGCCCCTGCCGGCTATGCCTGTTGATCGACCAGCTAGGGTTTGCTGCCACCGGCGTCGACCCACCCTTCCTGGAGACGCACGGCCATCTAGCCCGGCACGCCGTACTCAAGAGCCAAGAAAATAGATCTTGCCAAAATCACAAAGTCGAGGCTATAGTTTGTTTTCATGTAGAAACGTTTCCATGTTTCCGCATTTCTCTTCCAGTGAACTAGAACCACGCTGGAGGCGACAAAGAGATTCACTTGACATAAAGGGGAGGAGCGCATGCTACGCTCATTTGAACCATTTCGTGAGGAGACGCCAAATCGAATTTCTCGTTCGATCTCCGGGGATACGGTACGACGAGAAAGCGCCAACATCCTTCGCGGTGTGAAGGTATTTGGGATGTTCATCTTGCTGCAAGTCGCGCTGTTTTTTTGTGGGAATGCAGCAGCACAAGAATCCCGCGGCGCCATCTCTGGTTCGGTTGTCGATGCCACAAAAGCTGCTATTCCTGGTGCGACACTCACCATCGTCGAAATTCACTCCGGCACGACGAGCAAAACCTTATCCAATCGCGAGGGACGATACCGGATTCCCTTCCTGGCAACAGGCGATTACAGCCTTACGGTGGAGGCTGAGGGATTCGAGAGGCTGGTGCAGCAGAATATTGCGCTGTCTGCCGGAGAGCAACGTTCTCTCGATCTGATTTTGCATCCCGGTTCCGTGTCAGCGACGGTTACGGTTACAGCGGCCGTTCCTCAGCTTTCAATGACCGACACCTCGGTCGGCCAAGTGGTGACCACGGATGAGGTGGCGGACCTGCCGCTCAACGGGCGAACGCCAATGCAACTTGCGTTGCTCTCCGCGGGGGTAATCTCGACCATCCAGCCCGGGCAATTGCTGCCTTTTGCGAACGGCAATGCCGCCTCTCTCGCCATTGGCGGAATTGCGAGCAACTCGAGTGAGTTGCTTCTCGACGGCGCTCCCGACAATATCTGGACGGGTGTGTTGGCCTATAGTCCTCCGCAGGACTCGGTGCAGCAAGTTACGGTCAGAATCTTCGATGCCGACGCTTCCTATGGTCACACCATGTCCGGCGTCATCAATCAGGTTCTGAAGAGTGGCGGAAATCAGTTCCACGGCACTGCGTATGAATACAGCCAGGTCTCAGCGCTTGATGCGAACAGTTTTTTCAATAAACGAACTGGAACGCGAATCGTTACGACGCATTACAACCAGTACGGCGCGAGCTTGACGGGGCCCATTCGCGTGCCGCGAGTGTATGACGGGCGCAATAAGCTCTTCTTCCTGTTTGCCTGGGAAGCGCTGAATATGAAAAAACCCTCCACTTCGTATTCAACCGTGCCCACCGATGCCGAGCGTGGTGGCGACTTCTCAGCCCTCTTGCCGCTAGGCTGTCCGAATGGATATCTAAACGGCAACACGGCGGTGTGCTCGAATGGCAAGACCAACCCGTATCAGTTGTTCAATCCATACAAAGCTACGCTGAGCGGCTCAACCATTACTCGGCAGCCGCTGACGAACAATAGCATCACAGCTTCTGGAATTCAGCTCAATCCGATTGCGCTGGCCTATCTCAAGTTCTTTCCGGCGCCGAATGCCACGCCCTCGGCACCGACTGGCTATCAGAACTACATTAGCAATCCGCCGCAGGTCTCGGACTATGACAATGAAGTGGCGCGTGTCGATTACAACTTCAGCGACCGCGGTCACATCTTCGCGGATTTTCGCCACAATTTCATGACCCAGACGAGCAGCAACGCATTCAACAATCCCACGACGGGAAGCGTATTGAGCCGCCGCAATATGGGCTCAACGATGGATCTGGTTTATGCGCTCTCGCCGACGACTGCGTTGGAAGTACGCGGCAACTGGACCTACTTCTACCAGCCGCAGGGCGGCAACAGCGCGGGATTCGATCCGACCACACTTGGATTTCCGGCATACCTGGTGCAAAACTCGCGGCATCTGCAAATGCCAACCATTTCCATGGCTAGCAGCGGCTTCGGCACGCTGGCCAACTCCGCCATTACAGGTTCCAACGCTGTGCAAGGATCCGATTTATATCAGCTGTTCACGGATCTGGTGAAGACGACGGGACGGCACTCCATTAAGGTGGGTGTCGATATGAGGAAGCAGATCAATAGCCTGTCTACTTTTGGCAATTCTGCGGGATCGTTCTCATTCGGATCGAACTGGCTGCAGCAGAGTTCATCGTCCTCGGCACCGAGTTTCGGTTACGATTTGGCCTCGTTCCTCATGGGACTGCCGACGAGCGGCTCATACGACTTGAACGCGCATCCGGCATATCACACGTACTACTTTGCCGGCTTTATTCAAGACAACTGGTCGGTGACGCAGCATTTCGCCGTCAATCTTGGGTTGCGCTATGATCGCGATTTGCCATTGGTCGAAAAGATGGGCCGCGTGGTCAGCGGATTTGATTCCACAACCGACAGTCCCATTGCATCCGCCGCAATCGCTGCTTATAACGCACATCCGATTTCGCAGATACCAATGGGTGCGTTTCAAGTGAAGGGCGGACTGACGTTTCCCAATCCGTCGGATGGAGCGGCCTATACTGCCCAATCCAACAATTTCAGTCCGCGCATTGGATTTGCGTACACTCCGTCGATGTTCAATGACAAGCTCGTGATCCGTGGCGGCTTTGCGATGTTTGTCAGCTCCATCTACAACCAATCGAGCCAATATACATCGGGCTTCAGCCAGACGACCCAGTATGTTGCGAGCAATGATAACTATCTGACTCCAGCCACAACCTTGAGCAATCCATTTCCGAATGGCATTACGCAGCCCACCGGTTCCTCGCTGGGGCTGGCAACCTTCCTCGGACAAGGCCTGAATTTCTTCCACTCGCCGCAAAAGAATCCCTACGCGATTCGGTGGAACTTTGGGATTCAGCACCAAATCATGAAGGACACCATGTTCGAGATCGACTATATCGGCAACCACGCATTGAAGCAGCCGGTAGGAATCAATCGCGACGCTCTCCCCAACAAGTACCTGAGCACATCGTCTGTGAGGGATCAGGCTACGATCAACACTCTTAATGCGGTGGTGACGAACCCATTCGCAGGACTGATTCCTGGAACATCGCTGAATGGTTCTACGATCGCGACACAATCACTTCTGACGCCGTTCCCTCAATTCACCAGCGTTACGGAACAGCTCACGCCTCTTGGCCACACCTACTACCATGCCCTGCAGGCGCGTGTGGAGCGGAGAATGGTGCAGGGCCTTTATCTGGTGGCCACATACGGCTGGTCGAAGGCGATGACTCGGTCGTCGTTCCTGAACCCTGGCGATGCTGCGCCGTCGAAGATCATTGCACCAACCGACGCGACCCACCACTTTGTGGCGGCCATGACCTATCACTTGCCCATCGGTCGTGACACGCTGATTGATCTGAAGTCGAAATGGCTCGACAGTGCGCTCGGCGGATGGACCGTAAATGCAATGTATTCCTATCAGTCCGGGTTCCCGATTAGCTGGGGAGATATGGTGACGACCGGGACGCCGATCACGGTGAATCCTAGAGAGGTCACGCCCGGTGTGTCGGCCATCAGCAAAGCCTCCTTCGATCTGGTTGCTGCCGATCAGTATGCGAGCCATCTGCGTGTCTTCCCGCTCATGTTCTCCAATCTTCGCGCCGACGGCATTAACAATCTCGATAGCTCAATCCTCAAGAACTTCCGGTTCCGCAAGGATATTGATTTTCAGTTGCGGCTTGAGACCTTCAACACCCTCAACCGCCCTGCGTTTGGCGGCCCGAACACCTCGGCGACCAGTGCCTCGTTTGGACTCATCACATCACAGGCGAATACTCCGCGTCAGGTACAACTCGCAGGGAAGATCATCTTCTAGAGAACCTGCAGGCGGCCTGGTTTCGCATGTCGTACTCAAGACCGCTGGCAACTTGTCCACAGGTATGAGCGCTCCTGCATTGGAGCGCTCATGCTGTGTCTGCAGACCGACCGGCATCTCAGCAACGCGATGATTCAAAGAAACGACGACTCATTTTACGGAGGACTGCATTCATGCGCAGACGGACGTTTGTTGAAGGCGGGATATGGATGGCGCTTTGCGCCGGATCGAAACAGATGGGCGGTCAGCTTTGGGGACAGACTGCCGCCGCTGCGCAGAATTCGCATCCGCGCGCCACACTCCCTCTTACGGGAGAGTGGCGCTTCGCGGTTGATCCCGGCGATCATGGCATGGCTGAACAATGGTATCGCGCCGACTTTGACGACAGCCAGTGGCGCAATCTTCAATCCGGACAGTCGTGGGAAGAGCAGGGCATCCATCATTACGGTTTTGGCTGGTATCGGAAAGAGGTTTTCATTCCCGAAGAGCTAGCCGGCATGGATCCAGTTCTTGCACTTGCCTCGCTGCCCTCCGACGATGATGTGTGGTTCAATGGCGAACACATCGGCGGATTGCGCGGTGAATACAAATATGACAACTGGATTGCCCGCGCCTATACCGTTCCCTCCTCGCTGGTCCGTTATGGACAGGAGAACACGATTGCGGCGCGCTTCTGGGGAGGTGACATTACCTTCATCGGCGCGCATAGCGGCCTTGGGAAAGGTCCTCTTGCTGTCGAATTCGATGCGCTGGCTCCGCAGATGCGCGAGGTCGGCGGGCAGTTTGCTGCCATTCAGAACTTTGATCTCTCTGAAGCTCAGCACGGAATGCCGTTCGAGATCGCCTTCCGCGTTCCGGAGAAACCTGAGATTTCGGCCGCCGGCCGTGTCACGTGCGTCTTTACAGATTTTCTCGGAAACCGGTTTCATTCTGCGACAGTGCAGCTGACGCGGACCGGCGGCCTGTTGGAAGCACTTGTTCCCATCTCGAGCGAAACCTCTCACACAATCTATCTTCGTGGCCGCTTCCGAGTGAATGTGAGCGTACAAGATCCGGCAGGCGTCGCCCTCTGGTCGGAGTCGCGAATCTTTGATCGCCTTAGCTTCCGCAGGCGGGATGAGCGTGGATTGCCTGCGCTCTCTGAACAGATTCACGAGACACCTTACGGACAACTGAAGCTGGTTGACGAGATCGATTGCTCCATCGATGCCCTCAAAGATCCTCATCCGTATATGCAGAGTGGCTTTGATAAAGCACAGCAACGCGTCACACCGGGATCGCCTGTGTTGGTAGAAGTGCGCAATATCCTGGGCCGGAAGGGGCGCGAGAGCGAGAACGGCTGGTTTGCGTATCGCATCGGGCGTGGCAAACTCAAACCGCGTAGCAACTATCTGCTTCGCATTGAATATCCCGAGGACAAACCGCGCTATGCTCCCATCGAAATTCAGACGGGCCAGAACTACATCGACATTGGTTGGAAGAATGGGGTCGCGCCAGACGACGTTTACGAGAACTGGCCTCTGAGCAACCGCTGGGAATGGTATGACGTGATTGTCTCGCTCGATGACGAGACTGTGGGCACCGGAGGCACAGGGAGCGCAAGTGCTGAGAATGGCTTCTGGATCTACTTCATGAACAAATGCAGCGCTGAGGGCTTCTTTGCGCCTTGGTCGGGAGGACCGGCGGTCGCGCGCATGCGTCTGTATGAAATTGATCCGGAGCGTCACAGCCCGATCATCCGTCGTCCGCAAGGTCTTCCGCAAAGAGTTCTATCGTTTGATTGGGAGCGTCAAGCGGATCACACCCCGCTCGACCTCGTGCGCTACGCCAAACTCATGGGGTACAGCGCGATTTCACCCTTGATTATCAAGTGGGCGTTCGCAAACTATAGCGATCCGCTGAATGGCTACGACACCATCGCCATTGACGATAGGAACTACTGGGCTAAGAAGACCTACGATCCTGCGAGTGGCGGCGTTGCTTCCACGCCGGTACCGAACAAGAAATCCCAGCATCGGCTCTATCTGGACGCCACCCGGCAGTGGGGCATCAATTATATTCCGCGGTTTGAGTGGGGTGGATCGCTTGACCTTGACCAGCAGGCCTGGGCTCGTGATGTGGATGGCCAGCTCATGAAGCCGAGCCGTTTCGCTACTTGGTCGAGTAATCTGCTTCATCCACTGACGTGGCAAGACCTGCAGCGGCTGATGGATCATCTTGTCAAGCCATACATCCAAGACAATCCCCAGTTCACCGGAGTTCTTTGGCGGAGCCGCAGTTGCAGGACTCCCATCAGCTACGGGCGTCAAGATGTGGAGATGTTCGCAAAGGAAACGGGGATTCCGTTGCCAAGTATAGATACGCGGGAACTGGCGCAATGGGCAGATGGTGCGATGAAGACTCAATACGAGAACTGGTGGCACATGAAGCGTGCGGAGTTCCACCGGAATCTGGTAGCGCTTCTCAAAAGTTATCGGCAGGATTTGACGATCTACTACTACAACTGGGATGCCGATAAATTCAGCCTTCTGTTGCCCGACGTAACCATGTGGGCCTTTCTCGGTGAGGTGCTCAAGCCGGGGCCGACAGGCGGACTAGAAGCATTCAAACGTAATCGCGAACATAGGAAGACGCTGACGGCAGGAGACTATATAGAAGCGATGCATAGCGGGAATTTCGGCGATGCCCTCAATGGGTTGAAGCGTACGGACATCGGACTGCGGCCAGAACTCTATCGGAACATCAAGGGGATACAGTTGTTCGGTCCGGTAAATGCGCTGTGCTATGCCGACAAGCCGGAGTACGTGAATTACTTCCAAACGGCTGAAGGCATAGCCGCGAGCAATGTCGTGGTATACGATGAAGTGAACTCACGCTCGATCAACCCTAAGTTTGAAGGCAATATGATTACGCCCGGTGGGGCGGCTTTCAGCATGGCTATGGAGCTGCTCGCTTATTTTCATGGCGATGCCCGCACTCTAAACTACACGGTCTATACCTATGGCAGAGGCTTTGCATCAGCTCATCGGCGGTTTGCTCAGGCATTTCTAGCGCTACCAGCAATTGCATCAAAGATCATCAACCACAGTGATCCTGATCTTCGTGTGCGTGCCTATGCATCTCCCCGCGGGACCTATTATGGCGTCGCCTATAAGGGCTATACAGCAAAGAAGATCAACCTTAGATTGCGCGCATCCGGCAACAGATGCACGCTTTCAAATCTCGTCAGCGGAGCGACGTCACAAATCCAAGTAAATCAAGGTGTGCTGGAGGTCAATCTGGATTCAGGTCCGATGGAATTGCATGCACTTTTTGTCAGCGAATCTGTCTAGGAACTTGTTGAAATGGGTGATCGGGGCAATAGTTGGCGTTGCCTTGCCCTGCGGGCGGGTTTCTACAGCAGAGTGAAGACTGTATGAAAAATGCTGATCGCATTCACTGGATATGCAGGAACGGGCGATTTTGATGCGAGGGGATAATCACTGGTCGCGCAATGCCTCGGCCTTCGGATCAGTGAAATTCTTGGCTTGCAGTGGGTGATTTCAATTTTGAGAACCAGTTGGTGCTGGTTCAGCGCGGTGTGATCGGCTGAAGAGGGGACGACGTGAATGCAGAATACTCAAAAGACGATGTCCCGCTCGATCCTCGTCTGGTGGAACCGCTGTTCGAATGGAGCTCTGTCTCGATCTTCCCGCGAGATACGGATTGTGGCTTCGCTAATCCAGCAACCGGGAAGCCGTACCACCAGGAGAGCCTGCAAACGACTTAGATCAAGCGCGCCAAACCCGCCGAGTTGGGAAAGGCGGTCAGTTGCATACCTTCCGCCATACCTGTCTGAGTTCACGGTAGTGCTGATCTCGAAGTGTTGAACTCCATTCTGATTGCCATACAAGAATCTCCTCGGTGCTGCAGTGTTCGCGTGTGCTCAATAGGCGCCTAGTCAATGGGGCATAAACCGACTCGGTGATTAGGCGCTCGGTCCCTCAATGAGCGGTAAGGGTATTGTTATTGCCAGTTGACCAGGACTGCAAGACTTTTCCATAATTCTCTTCCCATAGAAGTTCGAGTGGTGTATGCTCTAGTCCCATAGAAGTTCTAGTGGAGATGCG
>Ga0207738_100189_pt1 | contig 14181 bp, 16 predicted proteins | sample LuqExpMetagenom9_FD_187767 | JGI IMG/M metagenome (GOLD analysis project Ga0207738, IMG submission 187767) | Tropical forest soil microbial communities from Luquillo Experimental Forest, Puerto Rico - Sample 9 (SPAdes) | ecosystem: Environmental > Terrestrial > Soil > Tropical forest ... | reverse complement strand
GCGGCAACCGTCTGAGCCTGGGCCGCTGCGGTAGCGCGATACTGATCGTAGTCCGCGCGCGAGACTTCCTTTTTCTCATAGAGAATTTGGTAGCGATGAAAGCTCGCCTGGTCTCTCTCGTTGGTCGCTTCCGCTTCCTTTAGCCTTGCCAATGCGGCGTCGAGATCGTGCTGAGCGGCTGATAAGGCTGCCTCAGCGTTGGTCACTTGGGCCTTCTGCGAAATTACGTCCGCGTGGTTTGAAATCTGAGTTATCGGCAGGTTCGGGTGGCTTGCTCCCAACTGAGCTGTAGCCTGATCGAACTGTGCCCTGGCTTGATCCAGCGCTACCTGGTTATCAGCCGGGTCAAGTTCAATCAGTATCTGTCCAGGGCCCACCACGGCATTGTCATCCACATAGACGGAGCGGATGGTTCCATCCACGCGCGCTGCGATTGGGTTCAGGTGACCGTCGACCTGGGCATCGTCTGTCTCCTCGAATTGGCGCGAATAGAGATACCACCCCAATCCAACTCCCACTAGAACAACCAAAGCGATTGCCACGATGCTGCGATTGATTCTCCGCAGTCCTTGTGTGCTGTCATCGGTTTCGTGCTGCGTACGGGTTTCGGTGTCAGCGTTCATCTCAGTTCCTCTTAAACAGGTCAGTAATGGCCTTCTCGCCTTCCCCGATTGCACGGGCGAGCGAAACGTGAGCCAGATATTGTGAAAACAGTGCACTGATATAGTCGCTGTCCGCTGCCGCGAGCGACTGCTGTGCATTCACGAGTTCGATCGAATCGGCGACTCCAACGGCGAAGCGATCTTGAGATTGCTTCAGATTTTCAAGAGCAAGTGTACGGTTGCTCTCTGCCGTGCCAACCTGATCGCCGGCCACAGCCAAGTCGGTCAATGCGTTGCGCACGTCCAGCTCGACGATTCCGCGTTGATCGGCAAGTTCCGCTCTCCTCTGCTTGACTGTTGCATCCGCCTGCAAAGTGTCAGCTTGAACTCGGCCACCTTGGAAAATTGGGATATTGATCGTTGCAGAAGCCTGAAACACACCGTTTCCATGATTGGGATTCATCCCTTGTATCCCGTATTGGCCTGCAATCGAAGCAGAAGGAAGATATTCAGCTCCTGCCGCTTTTCTGGCCTCTTGGGCAGCACGCAATTGTGCTTCCGCAGCTTTGAGATCTTGCCGTTGAGCCCATGCACGTCGGATAGCGTCCTCTGTCGATAGGGATTCGGAGCCGAGCGGAGTCAGCCTTTCCGCAATACGGATGTCGAGACCGAGCGGTAAGCCAATCAGCCGGGCTAGCTGGAATTTCAATTTGCTCAAACTGCCATGTTGAGCACGCAGCCGCTGCTGCTCCGTCTGCAACTCGACTAAGCTCCGATTGGCTTCGATGAGCGCTTTGTTACCTGCATCGACCTGCGCCTGTGCCTGTCGATAGCCGGCCTGCGCGTACTCGACTTCTGCCTGCTGCGCTTCGACTTCGGCTGTCATCGCCATGATCTGCAGATAAACACCTGCTACTGCCAGAACTACCTCATCGCGTGACTGTTTCACACTCATCTGTGCTGCACTGAGTGACGCATTGGCTGATCGCAAGTTGTGGATCGCAGTCAAATCGAAGACGCTTTGTTGAAGAGAGCCATGGAGGTCGTAATAGTGGAATGGGCCTACAACACTGGAGAATTGGAAGGGCAGAGAGCTCCCAAAACTGCCAGCGCTGAAACCTTCTGCTGCAAGATTGACCTTTGCCGCATTCTCCGAGGCGCTGCCACTGATGTTGGGCAGCAATGTGCTGCGCGCCTGAAGTCGTTCCGCTCTAGCACGGGTCGATGTAGCGTCCGCCCCGATGATGCCTAAATTGGTTTCCAGGCCACGACGGACGGCCTCCACAATCGTGAGCGTGATGGTTCCTGATGGGTGGTCAGCGCCCGGCACGCTCCCACTATAGATTCCCTGAACAGCGATCCCCGTGTTGACCGTATTCACGCTCGTTCCAGGCGGTGGACTCACGGATTGTTGTACCACGGCCGCGGGGGTGCCTTGGCGACCAGATGAAGGTAACTGAATCACTCGGGACGAGACACTCTGTGGCGACGATTGTCCCCAGCAATTCCAAGACACTGTAACGAGAGCGACAGCGCTCGCACACTGCAACAGACACGTCCAACAGGGGAAAAACATATGTCTTCCCCATGGCAAAACCATATAAATGATCCTCTCTGCGGCTGACGGGCAGCCTCGAGCACTCCCGGAGCTCTACGCAATCTGACAATCTTGTGAACCCCGGTATTGCAGACGGCCTCGCTCGGCGGGGCACTTGCTAACGATTCCGCATTGTGCCAGTATATACCTACCATCCAGTATATTCCTACTGGTACGAATATTTTGTTTTACAGGAGCCACGATGATCCTAAATTCCGCCTTCAGCCGACTCGTTTGCACTCTCATTCTCCCGATCGGGTTCGGAACCTTCACACAAGCGCAAATTCAGTCCTCACCCGCAACAAGCCAGCATTCTGGCGTCGCAGCCACATGGAGTGCCGACGATGCCACGCATGTGTTTGGAATGCCTGAGATTAAGCCACACAAAAAGGGAACATTGACCCTGACCACGGAGGCCCTAAAGTTCAGCGGTAAGGGGACGGAGGCTTCTATTCCGCGGGACTCCATCACCGCCGTCAGTGCCGGGAACGAGAGGGTAGAGCTCTGGGGTACACCGGGACGGCTCATGCGGATGGCCATCCCAAACAATGGCGGATTGGTGATTGCCGCCTTCGCACATCATCAGATCGACATGCTTACGGTCGAGTTTAGCGATCGCCGCGGCGGGGGTCATGCAGCGACCTTTTTCCTCCCGAAGGACGAAGCATCCTTGGCGGTTCAACGTTTTGCCTTGGAGCATGGTGAAGTTGAGCCGCGGCAAGACTCTGTCTGCAACGGGACGGCTACGGAAGCGCACAGCATTCTCGTTGCGACGCCAAACTGGGAAAGTGTAGATGTTCCGGAAGCCTATCGCGGGCTCCTATACGAGCATGTTGTCGAGCGCATTCAGAAGGCGAAAGAAATTAGCCATCTTTACCGATCTGGAGAGAGAATGGAACAGACATCCTCTTGCCCGCAATACACTCTCAAGCTTTCGGTGACCGCCTTCAAAGAAGGAAGCTCTGTAAAGCGCGCAATGTACGGGCCAGTAGGTATGTTCGTGGGCACCACCCAGATGGTTTTCAATGTCGAGTTGGTCGACCGAATGGGAGCCGCGAACTTTAAAAAAGAGGTTAAGGCAACTGTTCGTGGCGAATCTGAAAGTACCAATGTCGCGGACAAAGTGGCGAAAAGCATTGCCAAGGATTGTGGGAAGACAATCAAGAAGAGCTATGCGGCCACAATTCTGTCGGATAGACCGCAAGCACGCTAGGGAGAGTTGCATTGAGTAAAACATCGGTGTCGGAACTGGAAAGTGAATCGAAAATCAAGCTCAGCAAACACGAAATTCGAACTCAGGAGACACGGTCTCTACTTCTGAAAGCAGCGGAGACCGTATTTATTCGCTACGGTTACGAAGGAGCAGACCTGAACGACATCGCCGAGCTTGCGGAAAGGACTAAGGGCGCAATCTATGGTCACTTCAAGAGCAAAGAGGACATTTTTCTTGCGCTGGTTGCAGAGCACCGGGAGCAGTACAGAGAAAAGATCACGAAACTTCTGTCGGACGATATAGACAAAAATGTCAAGGTGATGCGTCAGTTCGTATTGGAGCTTGCAGAGGATGATAAATGGGCGCTGCTTCAACTCGAATTTAAGCTGTTCACTTTGCGTCATCCCGAAACCAAAGTCCGGTTCCAGCAGTTCTACGCCACGTCACATGCAGAGCGAGACACGATCTACGCGAAGCTCTTTGGGCCGCCTCGGAAGACCAAGAATAAGGTCAGTCGAGGGTTGGCGTTGCACTCTCTTGTTGCCATGCTCTCCGCCCTCCTTCTGGAGGCGGAATTTGAACCGGAGCTTATGTCTAAGGCGGCCATTCGGACCCTTATCGCGAGCGCTTTTGATTGCCTCTTTAGCGCATGAATGTAGAGCCTAACTATGGTGTGCCGAAATTGCGTGCAGGTCTTCCCGTACGCGTTGCGGTTCCTTGTCCAGGGGCTGGTTAGGCTCATCACGAACGCCATCCAACGCGTTCTCGGGATCAGCATCCAGTTCGGCGAACAGGCTGTCCAAATTCTTCTGAGCCGGCCCCTTGGTCGCAACTAACTCGAGTGTCTTGCGCGAGGCTTGCTCGGAAGTGAGGCTGTGGACGAGAACCTCGGCTATCTGGCTTCGCGCAACGGCCCCATCGCTGGAGTTGCCGGCTTTGCGCGTGTCGCCTTGGAGAAACTCAAGGTGGTGCTCACTAGGCCCGTTGTAATCGAACCATCCGGGACGAACGATGGTGTAGGGAAGACCGCTGGCCCGAACAAGCCGTTCGCCGCGGCGCTTCCAGTCGTGAGACTCGGTCGAGCGGTTGTAAGAAGTCGCTCGGTTGGTTACGCCGATGGCGGTCATTAGGGCGATGCGGACCTTCCGCGAGCCAAGCGCCGCAAGCATGTTGCGAACGCCGCCGTAATCGACGGTCTCCGAGCCAACCTTCCCACCACCGTCCGATCCATGCGTAAAGACGATGCCCTCGATACCTTCGACGGCCTTGGAAAGCGTCTCGGGGCGGGTGAGATCGCCGACGGCATACTCGGCCTTCGCCGGGAGACGGCGCGCCTTTTCTTGACTGCGTACAAGCGCGCGCACAGCATGGCCTTGCTTCAGTGCTTCTTCAACGACGAGCCCGCCAATGCTGCCGGTCGCACCCACAACCAGGATCTTCATGAAGTCTCCTTCTAATCGATCTTCCAGTTCACATCCGCGCTACAGCGGAGCGGCTTCACCCACGCAGCGCAATCCGTTCAGCGTCCGCGGATATCCGATGAACGGCAAGAGCTGCGTTAGCACATCGATCAGCCGCGCACGGCTGTTGCCGACGTGCAGGTTGGCGACGATGTGCCCCTTCACTTGCGATTCGCATCCGCCGAGGGCGACAAGCATACTGAACGTGAGCAATTCGCGGGTCGGCAGATCGATACCGCTTCGCGAAACATGATCGCCGAAGCAGTTGGCGGCAAGAAAGCGGTGAATGTGTTTCTGGTCTTCCGGTGAGGATGCAAGAAACTTGCGGAGCCCCTCCTCGCCAACGATTTCTTGCTGCACGGCGTACCCCTTTTCGGCGCGAGTCTCCGGCGTAGTGGTAGACTGCCCCGGCAGCGGCAGACTCACACCCTTCTCCTTCAGCGATTCGTTGGTCTCACTCAGAAAATCGAAGACCTTCGCCATCCCAACGTAAGGAACCGCTTGATAGACGATCTCCTTGATCTCGGTGGGTGTAACGCCGACGGTGAGCGCAGCGCCAATCATGACGCGGTATTCGCGCACGGCCTGGCAAGCGATCATCGCGGCAAGTTGAACCATCAGCCGCGTTCGGATGTCGAGTTTGCTGTCACGCAGCACTTCGTCGAAGGCGAAGTTGTCAAAAACATCGATGAGTTCCGGATCAGTCACCGCCAGCGTCGATACGTGACCGGGAAACAGTGCTTCGTGATTCTTTTGTGCTTGTGCGTTCGGAGCCATGCTTAGTTCTCCAGTATTTGAATGTCTCAGGGACGAAGGAGGGTTTTAATGGCGCGTCGCTCGTCCATGGCGCGATAGCCCTCTGCGACCTGGTTGAGGGGCAGAATCAGATCGAACACTTTCCCCGGATTGATTTTGCGATCCCACACCAGCTTGATAAGATCCGGCAAATACCGCCTCACCGGCGCGGGCCGCCGTGGAGCCGCACAACAGAGAAAAATAACTGCTGCATATCAAGAGTGGCTCCATGGGGCACACCGACGTAGCAGATCGACCCGCCGGGGCGAGTAGATCGGATCGCCTGCATCATGGATTCTTGCGTACCAACGCACTCAAGAACCGAGTCGGCGCCGATGCCGCGGGTCAGTTCTTTGATCTTCGCCACTCCGTCATCCCCGCGTTCCGTGACGATGTCAGTTGCACCAAACTCCCGCGCAATCTGCTGGCGCTTCTCATGCCGGCTCATGGCGACAATGCGTTCGGCTCCCATCTGTTTTGCGGAAAGGATGCCGAGCAGGCCGACAGCGCCATCACCTACGACGACTGCGGTTGATCCTGGTTTCACATTTGCTGCATCGGCGGCAAACCAGCCTGTTCCGAGAACATCGGATGCTGCGAGAAGGCTAGGAATGATTTCGTCCGGCGGCACGCCTGGTGTGGCCACCAGCGTGCCGTCAGCAAATGGCACTCGTGCAAAGGGCGCCTGTGCCCCGCTCATGAAGGAAAGGTTTTGGCATCCTGATTGATAACCTGCCCGGCAGATCGGACAAGTATTGTCAGAGATGCAGAACGAGCCGATCACGAACTGGCCGGGCTTCACCGTTTTGACTGCGCTCCCGATTTCTTCGACGATACCGCAGTATTCATGCCCCATCGGCATCGGTTGGGAAATAGGCTGAATACCGCGGTAAGGCCAGAGGTCAGAACCACATACGCATGTGGCAGCAATCCGGATGATTGCATCCGTCGGCTCGATGATCTTCGGAGCGTCGCGCTCCTCAAAGCGGACGTCGTGAGGACCGTACAATACAGTTCCTTGCATATTGGATCTCCTTCGGGTTCTGGCGCTTGTCACAGTTGCGGGTACAAGTAACTCCCTTTCTTGCCTTAGCGATTCACCCTCTGCTGCAAATGCGCCGGATACCGATCCCCCTGTACCGTAACTTGCCCGACCGCTGTGTTGATGTCGCGTAGATCGTCGGCGGATAATTCGATGTTCGCAGCGCCGATGTTTTCCTCGAGCCGATACAGCTTCGTGGTGCCTGGAATGGGAACGATCCATGGCTTCTGTGCCAGCAACCATGCAAGCGCAATTTGCGCATTGCTTGCACTGCTCTTCGTTGCTATTCGGCCGAGCACTTCGACAAGGATCTGATTAGCTTTGCGGTTCTCCGCCGTGAAGCGTGGAACGATATTGCGGAAGTCTGTCTTGTCGAAGGTCGTGTTCTCATTGATGGTGCCAGTCAGGAAGCCCTTACCGAGAGGACTGAACGGAACAAAACCGATCCCTAGTTCCTCAAGCGTGGGCAGGATTTCCTTCTCCGGTTCGCGCCACCAGAGAGAATATTCGCTTTGCAAGGCAGCGAGCGGCTGAATTGTGTGGGCACGCCGGATTGACTCGACGCCAGCCTCAGACATGCCAAAGTGCTTTACCTTGCCCTGCGCGACGAGGTCTTTCACTGTGCCGGCCACGTCCTCGATCGGCACCTTCGGATCGATGCGATGTTGATAGAACAGATCGATTACATCGGTCCTGAGCCGTTTCAAGGCGGCGTCAGCGACCTGCCGGATGCGCTCCGGGCGACTATCGAGACCCTTGTGCGAATCTCCATCCTGGAAGCCGAACTTGGTTGCGATGACCACTTCTTTGCGGAAGGGCTCCAGTGCCTCGCCTACCACTTCTTCATTTAGAAACGGACCGTAGGCTTCGGCGGTATCGAAGAATGTGACGCCCCGATCGAATGCTGTCCGGATCAGAGTGATTGCCTGTTGGCGTTCTGTTACGGGTCCATAACCGAAGCTCAGTCCCATGCAGCCGAGACCGATGGCCGAAACTTCCAGATTGCTTTTACCGAGTTTGCGTTTCTGCATTTCTGTTCCTATCTGTCCGGTCTATACCGGGCTGCACTCAAAGGACGAATTTCGTACAAGTTCGCTCCGGTTATCAATCAGACATAGCATTCCTGTCCGGTACCTCTGCCGCCCTGAATTTGAATCTGTGCAGCTGCCGCATCGATTTGCCGAAGATCTTTGGCGCTGAGTTCGATCTGTAGCGCGCCAAAATTCTCATCCAGACGCTCCAGTTTGCGGGTGCCTGGAATCGGAACGATCCAAGGTTTCTGGGCAAGCAGCCAAGCAAGAGCAATCTGCGCCGGGGTTCCATTCTTCCGGCGTGCAATCTCACCGAGAAGATCCACCAGAGGCTGGTTTGCTTTCCTAGCCTCCGCCGTAAAGCGCGGAAACCAACTGCGTACATCCGACTTCTCGAAGGGCATATCCGCGCTGACTTTTCCCGTTAGAAACCCTTGCCCCAGTGGGCTCCAGGGAACGAAACCAATTCCGAGTTCTTCGCATACAGGAAGCACTTCAGGCTCCGGATCGCGCGCCCACAATGAGTATTCGCTTTGCACTGCCGCGACCGGCTGTACAGCATGCGCACGGCGGATTGTCTGTGCGCTGGCCTCCGATAGTCCGAAGTTCCTGACCTTGCCGGCTGCAATCAGATCTCTTACAGCGCCGGCCACATCTTCTATCGGGACATTGGGATCGACGCGGTGTTGATAAAAGAGATCAATGTAATCTGTCTTGAGACGTCGAAGAGACTCGTCAGCAACCTTCCTGATGTGATCGGGTCGGCTGTTGAGGCCGTGCCTCGCGTGCGTTTGCGGATCAATGTCGAATCCGAACTTCGTTGCGAGGATGACGCCTTTGCGCACTGGAGAAAGGCATTCGCCTACAAGTTCCTCGTTCGTGAATGGGCCGTATACTTCGGCTGTGTCGAAGAAAGTTACGCCGCGATCCACAGCTGCACGCATTAGCGTATTCGCTTTCTGTTTATCTTCGGCAGGACCATAGTTTGTGCTTAATCCCATACAGCCGAGGCCCATCGCCGACACTTCAAGACCATCATTTCCCAGTTGGCGTTTCCGCATAGAAGACCCTCATTCTTCGTTCAATGCAGCAGTGGTTCGTCACACGTACTCGGCACCTGAATCACAGATCTGTAAGCAGGCTCTGCAAAGGCGTCAGGTCGGTATAGTTCGTAAGGTCGCGCGCCAGTTCACCGCTTCTGGGTGAGGAGAAGACGTCTTTTTCCGCCTGCTCGTCGCGAAAAACGATCAGGCATGCTGCGACAATATCAGTATCCTGTCCTGCCGGAAAAAATGCTTCAATCGAGAGTAGCCCATACGGTCCGCCAATCTCTCGGGCCAACGGCAGGTGTGTGTTGACGTAGTATTCGCGGTCAAACCGTTGTGCCGGGGTGCCGCGGTACGTGACGAAGATGGATCTCATCGGGCTTTGCTCCATACGTTTGTCCGAAAGGTGTCCGATCGATGTTGTCAATCGGACACCCTCAGGGAGTGACGTTTACCTATACCGTGTGATCGATGAGTAGCATGTGCTCGGCGGAAAGGCGATCACCGTCGATTTTGATCTTCGAGTAGGCATCGGCCAGTTCACGAAGATCCGCAGGCGTCAGCTCGATCTCCGCCGCAGCAACGTTTTCTTCAAGGTGGGCCAGTTGGCGAGTGCCTGGGATGGGAACAATCCACGGCTTCTGAGCAAGCAGCCAGGCCAGATTGATCTGTGCCGGCGACGCTTTCTTCTGTTCGCCCACACGCCGAAGCACTTCGACCAGGGCCATATTCGCTTTGCGGGCCTCCGGTGTGAAACGCGGGAAGGACGCACGTAGGTCGGTGTTGGCGTCGAACTGCATCTGAGGATCGACTGTGCCGCTCAGGAAGCCTTGGCCCAGCGGGCTCCAGGGTACGAAGCCGATGCCGAGTTCCTCGCAGGCTGCCAAAATCTTGCCTTCCGGGTCTCTGGTCCAAAAAGAATATTCGCTCTGCACTGCCGCAACCGGATGCACCGCGTGCGCACGGCGGATGGTTTTCGCCGAAGCCTCCGAAAGTCCGTAGTATCGGATCTTGCCCGCCTGAACGAGCTCCTTGCACGCACCGGCGACTTCTTCGATGGGCACATTAGGATCAACGCGATGCTGATAGTAGATGTCGATGTGATCGGTGCGTAGCCGCTTGAGCGAACCCTCCACAACTTTCTTGATGTGCTCGGGCCGGCTGTTCAGATTGGGGAAGTTTTCGAGGTCAAAGCCAAATTTGCTGGCCAGTACAATCTGGTTGCGGAACGGAGCAATCGCCTCACCGACGAGCTCTTCGTTGGTTAACGGGCCGTAGACTTCGGCTGTGTCGAAGAAGGTAACGCCGCGCTCGTGCGCCGCCCGGATCATCGAAATCCCTTGTTGCTTGTCAGCGGCCGGCCCCAGGCCAAAACTCAACCCCATACAGCCGTAACCGATTGCCGAGACTTCCAGATTGCTTTTTCCTAGTTTGCGCTTTTGCATTGAACCACTCCTCTTCTTCGGGTATTCCAGCCGCACCTTGAAAACGGACGAGGGCTCGGCTATTCATCCCTCGTCGCGTGCGCCACGGTCTACATTGCGCGATATTGTTCATCTGTGACTTGTTCCAGCCAGTCCACAGCCTTGCCACTCAACGATTCCGCGATAGCGATGTGGCTCATGGACGTTGCGGTTGTTGCTCCGTGCCAATGTTTCTCGCCGGGCTCAAACCAGACAACGTCTCCCGGATGAATCTCTTCAACTTCGCCGCCTTCGCGTTGGACCCATCCGCAGCCCGCGGTTACGATCAGCGTTTGACCGAGCGGGTGCGTGTGCCAGGCGGTGCGCGCACCCGGCTCGAAGGTCACCACCGCGCCGCCGATGCAGGCCGGCTCTTCCCGTTGAAACATGGAATCGATTCGCACAACTCCGCTGAACCAATCCGAGGAACCTTTAACTGACGCCTGTGAGCCAACTCTTTTGATGTCCATACTCTCTGCCTTTTTGAGTCTGCAATGTGATGCGGGCTGTAATCTGAAGCCCTTATTCTGGCTGGCTGCGGAACTCCGCCGACTGCCCTGCGTCCAGATCCTAAACTTGGATCAGTTCGTATTGAGCATTGCCCATCTTCATCTCTTTCATGTACTCCAACTGATGAAGCCCCTGACGGGATTCGATGCGCTCCTTGAGATCGTGCAGTTCTGCTTCAGGAAGCTTATAGACCATGTCGATCGAAGCCTGGTCCACGGCCAGAATGTCGGTGGAAGCCAAAATGCCAAGGTTACGCGCTTTGGGCGGTGCAGCAGTGACGCCTGCACAGTCGCAATCAACGGACATGTTGCGCAGAACGTTGATGTACACGATCCTGCTTCCAAAATGATCGATTGTGGCTTTGGCAGATTCCACCATGTTTTCCATGAAGGGTGCGCCTTGCAACCACGCAGCATAGTTCTCATCATCCGGTGCAGCATGGACCATCTTCTTGCCGATTAGTCCATCAGCGCAGCCAATGGCGATGTTCTTGAGAGAGCCGCCGAAACCGCCCATTAAGTGTCCTTTGAAATGGGTCAGCACGACCATCGAGTCGTAGTTCAGCATGTGTTTGCCAACCGACATCTCCTTGAAGTGCTTCCCGCCCTTGACGGGGATCATCACCATGCCATCCTCGTCCATGATGTCGACCGCGCAAAAATCCCAGCCGTTCGTCTTGAGGGTCTCGCGATGGTCGGCTGTCGTATAGCGTTTGCCTTTATAGAGCGTGTTGGTCTCCACAAGGCTGCTGCTGGGAATGTGCTGCTGCAGGGCCTTTACCATTTCCCGAGGCAAAATGTTTGGGCCATGTGGTTCACCGGTATGTATCTTGATGGCAACCTTACCGGTTATTCCAGAATCGATCTTCGAATAAACCCTCAACAACCCTTCGTCACTAAGGTCCTGGGTGAAGAAGACTTTGGACTTGCCTCTTTGCGTAGCCGCAGCAGCATTCACGCTGCCCAATTCGCCCAAAGCAACACCGCTGAGTGCAAGTGTGCTTCCTTTCAGAAACGTGCGCCGTTCAATTTTCTTTTCCATCGTTCTCTCCCGATTGCCAGTGCCCTAACACGCGACCGTGGTCTGTCTATGTTGCTAACGTAGCTCTGAAGTGGGAGACCTGCCACGCGAAGTGCGCCAAACTTACGGCAGGTCGCGCCATTTCTTCAACTGTTGCACGGGCAGCGATATGGCGCATTCTGCATGAATTTTGGCATAATCTGCATGGCGGAAAAGGCTCAGATGCACTAGCGTGACTGTAGGAATATCCGAACTGCTGGAGTGTGTCAGTTCGCATGTCGAGGGAATTTATTCGGAAAGGAAGTCGCTGAATGACGAAACACTTCCGTGTTGCCGGAGGTCTACGAGCACGGCTTGAAGAATCCGGCGTTCAGGCACCCGCAGTTCTTCGTGCAGCAGGATTGCCGCGAGACTTCTTCGATCAATCGCGAATCCTCGTGAACACCCAGGAACTATTCGCGCTCTGGCGCGCCATCGGTGACGTAAGCAAGGATTCTTCCATCGGTCTGAGACTGGGTACGGAAACTAGGCTTGAACGCTACCATCCGAGCGGGATCGCTGCGCTTTCGGCTGACACCTTTGGCGCAGGAATCGAGTACATGGCGAAGTACAAGAAGCTTTCGGCACCCGAAGAGATCTGGCAAGAGAAACGCGACGGTGAGTGGGCAATCCGATTCAACTGGACGCTTGCCGTGGAAGTCGAACCGCCGGCGCTCATCGAAAACTGCTTCGCCTGGCTTCTGAGCATTGCGCGTGTGGGGACTGGGACTCGCCTTTCGCCGCTTCGGGTAGAACTCGTTCAGATTCGTGGACACATCAAGCAGTTGGAGAAGCACTTTGGTTGTTCCGTGATTTGTGGAGCGACACGGAATGCCATGGTTTTCCATGCAACCGACGCGGATCTCCCCTTCGTGACGCGGAATGCTGAACTTTTGGAAATGCTTGCTCCTCAATTTGAGCAGGAACTGAAGCAGCGTTACGCAGACAAAGAGGATACTTTTATCGAACTTGTTCGTGGGGCGATTCAGCAACGGCTTACAGGGAAGCGTCCATTCATCGAAGAAATTGCAGACGATCTGCACATGAGTTCGCGTACGCTACAACGACGGTTACAGGATTCCGGCTGGAGTTTTCAGCGTGTGCTCGACGATGCCCGTCGCCAACTCGCTCGATACTACCTGAGCAATTCAGTGCTCGAACTCGGAGAAGCTGCCTATCTCCTCGGTTATGAAGATACAAATTCATTCGCGAGAGCGTTTCGCGGCTGGGAAGGCATCCCGCCGAAGCACTGGCGCGAAAGCCATCGCTCAGCGGCTGTTCAGTAAACCAACGAGATTTCCTGTGAATTCGGTGAGTGCTGGCCGATGTTTGTATTTACGCTGTCGGCCACGTTCAACACGCGAATCGAGGGGCCTGAGGTCGTCGCATCACACACGAAATCGAGCGCAAGTTTCCAGAACCCCAGATTGAGGTTGCCGATGAAGAGCGACCCGTAGTGGAGACGCTCTCGTACCCCGCCTGGTCTGGGGGTACATTTGAGGGTATTCCTTCGGTCGTAAAAATTATCTAACAAAAGAATCAATCATTTACGTTATGATTTGAGTCTCGCTACCCTGTGAGGTTAGGCTGTCGAGCCGATCATAGCGTTCCGACCGAAGCTGAAAGAGCGGCAATCAACGCAGGGTCGTACCCGTGGTCATCCTCTTGCCGAGCCGGAATCGCTGGTGAATGAGAGGACATTGGACGAGCGTACCGAACGGTCCGTTGCCTCGATCAGGCGAATGCTTGTCGCCACTGTGGAGGTGCCGCCTGCCCGCCTACAGGATCAGGACCTTGAACCCCACCGTCGGTGAAACAGATGCCAGCATGGTGAATGCAGCCCTCATCGCCTCAATATTGTTGAAAGTTGGCGTGCGCTTTCCCCGCTCAAAATCTGCGACCGTAAATATGCCAATCTGTGCTCTCTGGGCAAGCTCCTGTTGATTCCAAGCGAGCAGTGCGCACGCGGCTTTGGATTGCGTTGGAGAAAGAAGCTGGCTAGCCGCGTAATCTGTATTTCGTGGAGTCATATAAAAGATATTGTCCTATTTAAGTTATGACATGCGTGAAGGCGGGAGCAAAGGCAAGCCTAATCAATTTCAAATGATGGCAGGCGAGGGCACGATTGTGCCCTCGTTTCGCCCATTGTTCGGCTTTCGCAGCGCACTTCGAAATATCTTCGCTTCGTGGTCGTGGCGACTGCTGCCCCTAGGAAGGGCCGAAAATGCTGCAGGACAGTAGAGCTCTCTGGGGTTTTTGAGGGAACTCGGATCTGGAGCGACGTCTGAAGCAGAGAAACAGCCCTCTGCGGATTCTATCGCCTTTAGGATTAAAGATTTACGTTGATGATCTTTCGCGCCTGA
>Ga0207738_100188_pt1 | contig 14235 bp, 10 predicted proteins | sample LuqExpMetagenom9_FD_187767 | JGI IMG/M metagenome (GOLD analysis project Ga0207738, IMG submission 187767) | Tropical forest soil microbial communities from Luquillo Experimental Forest, Puerto Rico - Sample 9 (SPAdes) | ecosystem: Environmental > Terrestrial > Soil > Tropical forest ... | reverse complement strand
ATCAACCCTGACTCTCACATGGCCATTTTCGTCTACCGCGTACTCATCGGGCCCGCTTCCTAACCAGCGCAGCTGGAGTTTAAGCATAGCGGCTGCAGTATCAACGAATTCACGAACGCTGTGCTGCTCTCCTGTAGCAATCACATAATCATCCGGTGCGGTCTGTTGCAACATCATCCACTGCATCTCTACGTAATCCCGCGCGTGACCCCAATCACGTAATGAATCTAAATTACCGAGATAGAGGCAATCTTCAATTCCGAGCTTAATCCGAGCAAGAGCTCGTGTGATTTTCCGGGTAACGAAAGTCTCCCCCCGGCGGAAAGATTCATGGTTGAAAAGAATACCGTTGCATGCGTAAAGGCCGTAAGCTTCGCGATAGTTCACAGTGATCCAGTAGCCATATACCTTTGCAGCAGCATATGGAGATCTGGGATGAAAGGGCGTAGTTTCTGACTGTGGCGTTTCCTGCACTAGTCCATACATCTCGGAGGTTGAGGCCTGATAAAAACGTGTCTTTTGCGTCAACCCGAGCAGGCGAATCGCCTCTAATAGGCGGAGTACACCGAGCGCGTCGGCGTTTGCTGTGTACTCAGGTTCTTCGAAGGAGACTTGGACGTGGCTTTGTGCTGCTAGATTGTAGATTTCATCGGGTTGGATCTTTTCTACTATGTGGATTAGGCTCGAGGAATCGGTCATATCTCCATAGTGAAGAATCAACCTCGGTCCAGCTACATGCAGATCTTGGTACAGATGATCGATTCGCTGTGTATTGAAAAGTGATGATCTACGTTTGATTCCGTGTACTTCGTAGCCCTTATGGAGTAGAAACTCTGCAAGATATGCGCCATCTTGCCCGGTAATACCCGTGACCAAAGCTTTTTTCATACTGCGATCTTCCCTTTCAGCGCTCCGTAGCGTCGTGATATCTTTCGGCTTTCGCCATCTGTAGAAATAACGCGCATAATGATATGAGGAAGCATACTAGAGATTCAAGCGAGTTCGTCCCGCTATCCTCGCTAAGGATACTTGGTTCCGCGTCAAGTACATAGCTTACCAGATTACTACATCACATTATCTGAAATACGGCCTACCGGCGTCGACCCTCATATTGAAAATAGTGGCAGCTTCTTTTGCAGAGCGTAGGCCGACAGAGTCTCTGGCATACGGCTGAAATATACCTGCTCATGACGTGGTCCCGATAGTTTGGACAGGTTTTCGGCTGTTGCTAAGTGGAAGTCCAGCTCGTAGTCGTCTAGGCAGTGGAAAGGTGGAGATCGTTTTTTGATCTCTACATTTCCATCGCCAGTTTTGACCTGTTCAGGCTGCCAGGCTTTTCGGCAAACGGTTGGAGTATACCTGATTCGATGTTTGTCGATTCAGGTGGTGTGTGGACGCTGCTGGTGCGGACGATCAGAAAATGGGAGACCAATACGTCTTTGTCGGTATGGACGTCGATACAAAGTTCGTAATCTCCCATTTGGTCGGCAAACGAGATGCGTCCTCAACGTGCTACTTTATGCGTCCAGACGGATTCAGCTCACAACAGACGGGTATAAGCCTTACCGAGCAGATGTCGAGGGCAGGTTTGGCAGTGATGTAGATTTGGCTCAACTGATAAAAGCCTACGGAGAGGTTCCGAAAGGCGCAGGCTGTGGCGGCTAGTACGCCACCGCTAAATTTGTGTCGGCCTACACCTCAATATCTGGGTTCCTCGGCCCTCTGATGTTTCTACTTCCTACGTCGAGCGATAAAACCTCATGATGTGTATGCAGACGAGGAGATTTTCGCGGCTTACGAATGCCTTTTCGAAGAAACTAAAAAACTTCAGGCAACTATTGCTCTCCATTTTGCGCATTACAACTTTGTTCGGGTACACCAATCGCTCAGGGCTACTCCTGCTATGGCCGCGAGATTGACTGTGTATGGAAACGCGTGAACTTCTCGAAGCAGCTCAGAGCCTAGCAATCTGAAAACCAAATTTTGTTCCAAAATTCGTGTGCCGGTCACTTATAAGTCGCTAGCAGTGTCTGGTTCTTTTGCATTCTCTAACGTCTTTTATGAACTTTGCGTAAGTAAACGGGCGAGGTTGCCTAGCATGTGGATGGTGAAGGTATAGATAATACAGTGCTCAAGGGGTTCGGCGAGTCGTTCGTAGTCTCTGGACGGGCGTCTGAAGCGTGAGCTCGGACGTAGCCACACTCTACGATCTATAATCAGGATAACACGAAAACGCGTTTGGCCACGGTGTGCTTGACGACTTCGAGTTCGATGCCATGCTCGCCGGTGATCCGTTGTGGCCTCGGCCAGTGTGCGGACCTGACTTGCCCACATTTTCCGCACGTTTCTAAGGTGAGTTAACCAGCCGCCTGAGCGGAATTAAAGTGGAAAACGGTTTGATCGTTTTCCAAGTGGACAGAGTCCACGTCCTTTCCTCGGCTCTGTCTGCGTGCGAACTCTGCTGGCGTCGAGTAATTCAGGCTGCGGCACAACAATCTCCATCACTTGCGCGGAGGATATTGTCTCGGAAGCTTCCGACCCTATCGTTACCGATCACGCCGGTGCCGATAGGCTGCTGCCAACGAATCGCAGGTTCGCTTCATGATTTACCCATGTTGAACAATCGTTGAATCAGCTTCACGTCATACACCGCAACGGAGCCTGTGGCTCTGGTAACGATCCAAATTCGTGTGCTCTTCGGGGGCACAATCACCACCGCAGCATCTCCAGAACGACGCGAACCAGCTTGACATCTGCTCTTGGCTCAAAGGTGATCAAAACCCAGGCACTTCTATCTCAACGTAGATTGTGCTGGCTGTGGAACTCTGCGTGTCCGCTGCTGGCTTCGACTTGGCTGCAGCTTTCGAGTCGTCCTCTTGCCGTGCATCGGCTAGGATACAACAGCAGGTAAAAGACGGCTGCTCTGAGCACCTCAAGCAAACCGAACTGGTACTCCTGCCACCAACGAAACAACCGCCTGGCGTTGACGTTAACTTCACGCAACCTGAGCAACTCTCCTATCGCCGGCCAGCGCTAACTCAACCATCTGGCGTTTGAGCTTTTCGGCGACTTTACGGAGAACGCGTGTGCGACCCCTCACATGTTGCTCTATATATAACATGATGCATGATGACACACGGCCTAAAATAGTACGCTATCCAAGCTTCGCGTGGAACCAAATCTCTTTTGTGAACACCACTCGACCGGCCAGAGTTGCAGGTAATTGAAATGGCTCTGCCGAGGGGCTCCCGCGCTACGCTAAGATCAATTTATTAGCATGAATGAATTATTTCTGACTGAGATTATTTTTCGGAAACCACGTCAATCGAACCGTGGTGGCCGTGATGTCCTGGGGGCCAGAGAGATAAATGGGAGCTTTCCACTGTTCGTAGGTGAAGGAACCGTTCACCTCGAAATCCTTGCCGATGCGTTTGGCGATCTGTAGCCGAAAGTCGTTAAGCGTGGTTCCGTGCACTATGAAATCCCTGGCGGCTTTTTGATGACGTACTGTAAATTGAATCATCTCATTTCCTGTTAAATGATAAGTTAACCACGCCTGTCCTCCCTTGTCTTCTCGCCCTATCCAATCGCCTAAGAGTTGGCCTTTGTTGGTGTATCCTTGGCGATCCATATTTTCCCAATACATAAACCTTCCCCCATTACTGTTGGTAATCGGGGGATCCGTCCAGACAACCTCAGTTCGTAAATCAAATTTGGGAGCTTTGGGCAGATGAGAGAGATAAAAACCAGGCCGCCAAGCCGCACGACGGGGAGCATCACAGGCGCATACATCATCATGAGCCTCACCATCGGCATAGAAGGTCAACCAATTACGAGCGAATGGTAAACGATACGAGAGAGTAAAAGCACCATAGCGTGAGCCTGGATCACGGTTACTGTTCTTTTGATCAGGTTGAGGCGCCGTCAAACTGAGGAAACTGCGCAGGAATGAATGCAAGCTGATGCCTTCGTGTCCTTGCCCTCCCCAGATCACCGTCCGTTCGAAGCTGAGCTCAAGATCTTGGGTAGGTTTAAAAGACACCTTTTCGAGGTGCATCCAAGGTCTACCTGGATTTACCCATTTGGATGCATCTCCTCCTGCATTTGGCTTGGGCGCCATGTATGTATGCCCCTGGACTTCACCGACCATAAATTCATAACGAAAGCGGCCCGTCAGGCGCGATAGACCAGGAATATAGAGCGGTTCCTGACGATCAATGTGGAGAGCGTATAGATTCTCGGCATTGTTGGAATACGCGAAAGCTCCGCCTAGACTAGGACCCCACCATACATCTCGACGACCAAAGGAAACCTCATGATTCCAAAGATGCGTGGAGATATAAGCCTCAAGAGGATTGAAGCTGCGGTGAGCTGGAATCTGTCCCTCCGGAATTGTGGCCTGGTAGTACGGCTTGCCTGTCGCTGGATTCAAATAACTCAGCCAATCGACCGTTTCTGAGAGGTATTGTGCCAACGCCGGAGAATACCCAGTATCAGAAGGTGTCTCTTGGAATTCGCCGCGCAGATATACAAGAAATCGTCCCGCAGTGGCTGCAGCAGAAAATCCGCTGTAGTTGTTGACTCCGTTTGAATATGGTCGGCCGTAATCGTTGACGATACTCTGGCCCAAGTGAAAGCTGTCACGGAGCGGCGTTCCAGTGATGACCCGCGTCATGGAGTAAACAGAATCAACATGCAGATTCTCTTCTTTTAGAAGACAGTGTTGTGTCGGGCTGTACCGCAGCTCCTTGAGTAAAACTGTATAGGTCTTTAGGGCTTCGTCATTCGTCCCATTTTCGTAGTATTGCGCTTGATCGAGTACTTCACCGGCTTCATCAAGCATCTTACCGATGCTGGCGCGGGTCCATGGCCGTTCGCTAATGTATACCGAATGCAAGTAGCCCATTGAATAAAGGCGGAGCACTGCCGGATAGATCCAACTATCAACAGGCACAAAAGCTGTGTCCGTCTTCTCCGAGGCGCAGGCCTGATTGGCAACAGACGATGACACGGATGCAGCATCGCCTTGAGCAAAACTTTTCAAGCGAGTTGTCAGAATAAGCCCTGCCAGCAAGAGCAGTACGCTCTTCGTTCGCATACCCTGCAGCAATCTATTTCTACGCATATGACCTCAGTGGAGTAAGGGCTGTACAGCCTTCTATTGAGCTTGAGCAGATAAAGTAGTTCCCTGCCGTACTACGCGCGGCAGGGAACATTGCAGCGAACTACTTCAACAGCGAGATGGTTGCTGCCCCCATGGCAAGTTGCGAGAACATCTGCGTCCATTCCAGGAAGTTCTTCAAGCTCAGGTTGGGAGCGAAGTTCTTGTCAGGTACGACAATGGTGTCACCCGGAAAGAGCTTGGCGCGCTTGAAGGAATCATGCCACAAGTCGGAGGAGGCACTGCGATTGAGGACTGAACCATCCGCGCGAATTACGTACGTTCTTTTGGCATCCGCGCTGCGACTTGGGCCGCCGGCAGTCTGCAGACACTTGTTCACCGTCTCGCCAGGGTAATAGACGAAGGTGTTCTGGTCATAAACAGCGCCCACAACATTGACCGTAGCTGGAATGGTGGGAACGATGAAGCGATCACCATTTTCAAGCGCCAGCGCAGGAAGATCGTCAATCGAACTGGTTGTTGGAGAGAGCTTCAGCACAACTCGGCCGGTCGCGCGAATCTTCTTCAGCTGATTGAGAAATTCGGTTTGAATCGTGGTGTTCCCTTGTTGAATCGAGCCTTGCCCCGACAAGGAAGCGTAGTTGGCAAATGCGATCGTGCTGCGCGAGGTCTCAAGCTGCAAGGCGCGCACATACTCATCTATGCGTTGTTGCTGGAGGATGCGTGTGGATTCACGATCAAACTCCGAACCATACAGATAAGCCTTTGTGGTGAGTCCGCCCGCGCGGCGGATCACATCGCGCAGAGTCTCATGCGGTTGTACGCTGTACGTTCCGGCGTGGACAATCTCACCTTCAAGGGTGATGTATTTGGTTTGCTGCTCCATAGGGACATGGATATCGTTCTGCGAAAAGATGGTCACCGTATCGCCCGCTTCGAGCGCAAGGTCCTGGCTGTTGTCATGTTGAAGGACAAGCTTGCCAAGGTCGAAGGGAATGAGCGAGGTCTTCAGTGAGGTAGGATCAACGCGCTCGATGACCGCATAGTTCCAATCCAGTTCCGGTGCAACAATACGAACTGTATTCTTCTTAGTAGCTGGCTGACCCGTTGTCGGGTCAATTTCAGACTCTGCTTGATTTTGTATAGCAAGCGAAGCGTGGCTCGAGCTTTGATCGGCCTGAAGACGAGTTCCAATTCCCTGCCCTCTAGATTGATCCAACAGTGACGATTGATCAGTCGATGACGCGTCGGGATTCTGGAAATTCTGTGGACTCTGATTTCCGCTTGAACCCGCAATTTTGTTATCCAGTGTGTTCAGCAAGGGGTCGGCCTTAGCAACCTGAGGCTCAAAGTCTGGCGCTGCGAGACCGAGATGATTACGACGCCACCAATATTCGCGGCTCATCAATGCATCACGGTCTGGAAGCAGATCGCTCAGGTGCATATTCTCGCGCCATCCATAACGGCCTGCATTGGCCACACTACCCCGCAACGTCACCGTCTTGCGGTAAGAAGGCACGATTGAAAAGAAGCGAACTATGTCCCCATCCGCGAGCTGCACCGCAAGCCCCGTCTTATCGAGCGCAAACTCGACTGCGGTCCGTTGATTGTCTTCTGCACGATCGAGAGAAACCTTGGTTTGGGCAGTGAGTGCAGTTGTCTTGCCTGCCGCTTCCAGCAAATCGGCGATCGTCTCATGATCGCGAAGCTCATAGATGGCGGGAACACGCAGAGAGCCGATGGCGGCAACCTGGGGACCAGCAGGCGGGATAAAGAGCACGTCCTCTGCCTGCAAGTGAGTATCAGCGGATTTGTCGCCGTGCAATAGCAAGGCATACAGATCGAAATCGACAACCGTCTTTCCGCCCCGCTTGACGAGAATGTGGCGCAACGAACCATGCGGGCTAGGACCACCACTGGCAAACAATGCATCCACCAACGAACTCAGCGAGCTGATCGAATAGACGCCTGGACGACGCGCCTGGCCTGTCACATACACCTGAATGGTGCGAATCCGTCCCAAATCAGCCGAGAGATCGAAGCTGCGAAAGATGCGCCCAGTCGCCGCGCGCAATTGTTGGTCGAGATCCGCAAAGCGGATCCCAGCTACATGAATCTGGCCAATCTGCGGAAGAAAGATATTTCCAGAACGATCAACGCGTTGAACGCCGGTATAGTTCACAGCACCCCATATATGGATGCGCAATTCATCGTCCGGTCCGATCACGTAGTCCGCGCTGGCTGGAGTCAAGTTGCTCGGCGTGAAGCTGCTCGGCACATTCCGGAAGAGATTTCCTCCATAGATCTCCAGACGCTGGCCGGTGGTAGCCGCCACAAACTTCTGAAACTCGGAAGGCGGAGCCGGAGGAAACTGCTGCACAGGAGGAATCTGCGTACCGGAAGTCAGCGCGGCGCCATCCGCGGGTGAAGCCTGCAACTGGTTCTGTGGTGTGAGGCCGCGTGCTCCACGGGTTGAATCGGTAGGTAGCGCACCAGCGGCGCCAGCTGTGCCGGACCAGTCCGTACCAGAAGTGCCGGACAAGCCCGTACCGGAACTACGCCATTGATCCGCGCTGCTAGAGCTCTGATCCTGCGTGCACCCGCCCTGTGTCGTACTGCAGTTTTGAGCAGCTGTCGACGCCGCTCCTCCAGAAGCATAAGCATATTGGGCAAGGGCCGTTGCGGATGCTGCTATCAGAATGAGAGCGGCAGAGAAGACGAAGCGTATACGCATAACCTTCATTTTCGAGTACATACCTACTTCCCTGCAAGGATGGAGTCATGAAATGCCCGTAATACTGGAGAGCATGTGCATCCTGTGCAAACGGCTCCTATTCAGACATCCAGAATTGACAGGAGTCATCCAGAGCAGGCGGAATTGTTTTTCCAAGCAGCGAGCAAAAACACCCTAGAACTGCTTACCTACAGAAATATGCAACATGGACCACTCAAAATAGCAACAAACGTTAAAGTAGCTATTTTGTAGTAAATAGCTATAGCAAACAAAATACAATACATTTGTAGCGTTAATGGTAATATGTTTATAGAAAGTTGTTTTTATTGTTGCAACATGCCACATGCAATATCATCAAGAGATTGAAAATAAAGGAGATGTATGCCCATCATCGCCGTATCCAATCCGAAGGGTGGCGTAGGGAAAAGTACAGCAACCCTTCTGATGGCCACATACCTGGCTGAACAGGGGGCAAGCGTCTGTGTCCTCGATGCAGATCCGAACCAGCCCATCTACGACTGGAAGACGCAAGGCGAGTCGAAAACTACGCTCGATGTCGTTGGCGGGGTGAAGGAATCCACTCTGATGGACACTCTCGATGGGCTGAACCACCAATTCATCTTTATCGATCTAGAGGGCACAGCCAGCGTTATGGTCTCCCGCTCTATTGCCATGGCGGATTTCGTCATCGTTCCTCTGCAGGCCAGCGCCGTTGACGTCCGTCAGGCTGCCAAAGCCATTCGCGCAGTGCGGGACGAAGAAAAGGTGGCGCAACGATCGAATCCCACCCGGCGCATTCCATACCGTGTAGTCATGACACGTACGCCCGCCCCGGGAGCACCGGTCTCGTCCGTCCAACGCCAGCTCGAAAAGGAAATCGTAGCAGCCGGCATTTCCAAATTCGCCACCAATCTGGCCGAGCGCCTGGCTTACAAGGCAGTTTTCGTCGAACGGCTTACCCTCACCGAGCTTAAGGATCAGAAAGTCGGCAATCTGGAAGCTGCCAAGGATAACGTCCACACTCTGGTCAGTGAACTGATCGATACCTTGCAGGCGGTTGGCGCGCACGGCCAATAATGGCGCTTGTAACAACAATGTAGTTTGTTACTACATTTGGAGAAGATATGAGTAAATTTGGTTTGGATCTGGAGCCTGAATCCACTGTGCCAGCCGCGAGCGATCTGGCCAGCAAGCTGGCAAACTTTCCGCCGTCCTCTCCGAAGACGGCAATCGATCTCAAGGCGGCCGATGCCGTTGCCGCATCGCTTGGCTTTGTCAGCAGGGAAGCCACACCTCGCCGTCGTCGCCGCGTGGTGCCTACTGAGCCAAAGCGCCAGCTCTCCATCTTGATGCCTGTGAGCAAATACGAGCGTTTTGTTGCTTATGCAGATCGCCATCGCCTGACGTATGAAGAGGTGATCTCGCGCTTTCTTGAAACGGCCGACTGATTTAGTGCTTGCCCTCCCAGCTCCGGAAGAGATTCCGCAGTTCCTCGTCTTCGACTTGCGGTCGAGCGGGGGGGGGATCGAGCAGTTGCTGAACCGTGTCGAGGTCGTTCTGCATGGCTTGGGCCAACAGATAGAGACTCTCGATCACCGCCACTGAATCGCACCCAGTGATCGTCAGGCATCCAGGCTCAAGCCGAATTGCTTCAGGAAGATCCGCCGCCATTACCGAACGAAGTTCCGGAGGCAGGGAAAAGGTGAGCCGCTTCGGCTTCGGTGCCGGTCCTGATTCGAGCTTGCTCTGCTGCACGGTAACAGAGAGATCTTCCGACGCAATGGACCGCTCGAGAAAATCGAGCAGGGTATCGCGGTCGATCAGGTGGGTCCCGCCAATATTCTGGATTCCGCCGATGGCCTTCATCAGAGACTGGGCGGAAGCGCGCTTGACCTCGAAAAGATTTTCCAGATCTCTGCGGCTCCAGCTCTGCAACTTTGAGCGCGCGACTCGCTCACGGATCTCATGCATCCGATACGACCAGGAGATTGGTTTCGGCATAGCAAACGCTCCAGCGGGCAGAAAACCGTCGTTTTGATAGTAGGGTATAAATGGCCGACATGCCAATTATTCTTCAAAACCAACATCCGAGAATATTCATTTATCGGATGTTTCCGTGATATTCTGCCTGCGGAGCATTTTCTGCCGTGCTATTGTCCACTCCTGAAATCGTCTCCGCCCCCCAAAACCTGCTTCCTGCCGCGGGCTCCGGATCAGCGCCTTTGCCGGCATTGCTGCCTGAAGATCCTCTTTACCGGACGGCGCAGGCGGCCAACGAATACCTGCGCGCCTCCCGCGCCAGCTCCACTCGCCGCGCATACGAGGCCGACTGGCGCGACTTCAGCGCTTGGTGCCAGGGGCACAGCCTGGAGGCATTGCCCGCCACACCGGCCAGCATCGCCCTCTATCTGAGCGACCTGGCCCAGAGGGGCCGAAAGGTGGCCACGATCACGCGGCGGCTGACCTCAATCAATATTGTGCACAAGCGGGCTGGCCTGACTTCTCCCAGTCAAAACCAGCCACTGATCGCCGAGACCCTGCAAGGCATCCGCCGCACATTGGGTACGCGCCAGCAGGTTAAGCAGCCGGTAGATCTCGAATTATTGAAAAGAGCCATCGCCCACGCGCAGGGGACACTGGCCGCCAGCCGCGATCGCGCGCTCCTGCTGGTTGGCTTTGCCGGAGGCATGCGCCGCTCCGAACTGGCCGCTCTGCGCGTTGAGAACCTGACTTGGCACAAACGCGGCATCACAATCTTTCTGCCCACATCAAAGACCGACCAGGAGCAGCAGGGAAGGGAAGTGGAGCTTCCGCTCGGCAGTCAGCCGAACGGAACGCCGCTGAGCGCGCTCACCTGTCCTGTGCGAGCTCTGGAGCAGTGGATGAAGCAGGCCAGCATCAAAACCGGCCCCGTCTTCCGCCGTGTGACGCATGCGCAGACCATCGGCGGAGGCCTTGACCCGCGCTCGATCGGAGAGATCGTCAAACGCATGTTGCGCCAGGCAGGGCTCAGCGAACAGGAGCTGAAGCGTTATGGAGCCCACTCGCTGCGGGCGGGTTTCGCGACTGAAGCCTACCGCAACGGCGCTTCAGAACTAGCCATCATGCGCCAAACCGGCCACAAGTCCAGCGCAATGGTCCGTCGCTATATCCGTACAGACAAGGCAGACCGCATGGCCGCAGCCAGCAAGCTGGGGCTCTGAAAGCGCCAGCCCAGTCCGCCTGTTGGCGCCACATCACTGCCTCTGTGCGATCAGTGACCTGACCGGTCAGTGGAAACGTGGTACCTGGTGACGAAATGGGTCAGAGAAGCGGGAGCAACAAATTCTAAACGTTGCGCGCTGAGTCCAGGCAATGAGCACGACGCCTGCTGTCGGGCACTTCTAGAAGAGCTTGCCCGATGCCGGAAGGGCTGTCATTGCACATAAATTGCGCTTACGAGGGCGATACACCAAGCATTCTATAGCTACGACAGTCTATGTTTTGGGATAGATGTATATTGTTGCTACATTGTTGCGATCTTCAGACAGGATGGGGCCACTCCAGGAAACGGACAAAATCGCACCTTAAGCCGAAGCAGCGGCCGGAATCCATCGATAGAGCGTAGGAATGGAGACGTTGAGATTCAGGGCTACGTCTCTGGGTGGCATCCCATTGGACAGCAGTTTTCTGGCAGATTCAATCTTGCTGTCCGTCATCTGGCGCTTGCGGCCTCCTTTGCGGCCCAGCTTTCGTGCCGTTTCTAGTCCGGCACGCGTGCGCTCGATGGTCAACTCGCGCTCCATTTGTGCCAAGCTGGCCATGACATGGAAGAAGAACCGGCCCGATGGTGTGCCGGTGTCGATGGCATCGGTGAGGCTTTTGAACTGGACTCCCTGCTTGTGAAGTCCGCCAACCAGGTCAACCAGATTCTTGACACTCCGACCCAGCCGGTCCAGCTTCCAAACAACCAGCGTGTCGCCCTGGCGCATTGTCTCCAGAGCCTTAGAGAACTCCGGTCGAGCGGCACGGCTCCCACTCATCTTTTCTTGAAATATCTTCTCGCAGCCCACCTTGGTCAGGGCATCAATCTGCAGATCTAGATTCTGGTCCTGTGTGGAAACGCGCGCATAGCCAATCAGCATAGATGTCTCTACTTGTTCTTTCGTAGCGGCAGAAGCCGGAGCCGGGTTCGTTTGGGGTCAATCGTGACCAGTGCTCCTTCTGCCAATTCTGCCTGCATCTGTTGCAAAGCCTGAACAACCTGATTTCCGATAGACGCGGGCCGGAGATCATCCCCACGGATCTGAACAACACTTGGCTTCTCCGTGTTGGCAGTGGCCAGAGCAATGCCAAAATCAAGATCGTTGGTCAGAACGATAAATTCGTGCTCCACAGCCCAGATCATGAGGGCTGAATCAAGAGCGTAAGCTAGCCCGACCTCAGACCAGTGAAGAGCTTCCACGCCTGCGCCTTTCAGAAACTCTGCCCAGTTGGGCGATAGATTCATGTCGATCAGAATCTTCATGCGCTGGCCAGCATAATTTCACGTTCTTCGGAACGCCATGCGGCATAACGCAGAGCCTGCACGATGTCTTCGCGTTCCAGGTAGGGATAGTCGCCCAGCAGCTCATCAAAGCTGATACCGGCGCTGATCTGGCCGACGATCATTCCAACAGTGACACGCATGCCCCGGATGCAAGGGCGTCCGCCCATCATCTCGGGGTTTTGGGTGATGCGGTCTAGGTCTGCCATGGGGCACCTTTTCTCGAAACTCGTTGTCAGAATAGTGGTTTGAGAAGTATATTTCAAGAAATAATTACGAGAAAGATAAGTCGTTGATTATATGTTTTCGCGATGCGGAGACTTTTGTCTTCTTGTAATCCCTCGTTTGCGCAACACAGCCTGAGGAGCCTCTCCGTGAGTAGATTGGCGCTTTGGCGACCCAACATCTGAACGCACTGCGTTCTAGTTGGACTTGGTGACGACCTCGTTTTTCAATCGAGTCTCAAGGCGCTTCTCCTGCGCATCGGCGAAGACACGGCAGGCATTTGGTTCTCTGAAGGCGTTGGAGTTCGGATCCGCTTTGAGGCGCTTAAGTTTTGCGGCACCATCGAAATGTACAGGATGGCCGGCCAGCAAAATTTCGCATGGCATTTTGCGCAGTTGTTCGTAGGACCGCCTGAACTGTTCGACTACGGCGCGATGGGCAGGATCAGAAAAACGATAACCATCTACAGAGATTGGACTGAGACTGGCTGCGAATACGACGGGATAGCACACGCCACCTGCGCACGATGTCCAGCCCCAACTCATGCTTCCGGCCGTGTGGCCCGGCGTCGCGTAAGCCGTCACCTGCGTATTCCCCAATTGCAGATGTCCGCCGTCCTTCATGCGCTGGACGTGCTTGACCGCGGGAAAGTCCGGCAGCTCGCCGGTCTGCGGGTCGTCGGCAAAATTGTGCCCTTGTTCGAGTTCGATGGCAGATAATTCGCTCGCCACCACAACTGCGCCCGTATCGCGCGCCAATGCCGCAATTCCTCCGCCGTGATCGTAGTGCGCCTCGGTGTTCAGAATGTACTTCACATCGCGCAGTTCATAGCCAAGCGAGCGAATATTCGCTTCCACATCCCGCACTCCCTGCGGCACTCCAGCATCCACCACGATCAGTCCCTTGCCCGTATCGATCAGCACCACATTCATCTCCGTGAAGCCGATCAGCCAAGTATTGCCGAACACGTGCACGGGATTTTGATGCACTGTCCATTGCGCAGCCGACTCGCCCCCAATGGCTCGCAGGAGCGGATCATTGAGCTTCGCGGCTGGAGTCTGCGCGCCGGCTGCAGCCGCCAGCAGAACGCCGCACATCAAAACAAGCGAGCGGAAGCTCATCGAGAATCTTCTCCGGCCGCACGAATCGGCAGCAGGAATCGACACAAATGCATTCAGGCAGCGTGCAACAGCAGCGAGCGTTCTCTTCACTGTTCCTCCAAGGTGGAAACGACAGAATCTGGAACATCCCCATTTTAGGCGAACCCACAAAGTGGAGCAGCTCGCTCGTGCGCTAAGTGGCAGGACCTTGTACAACCCTAGATACCTGCTGTCAGCCCGAGGCAGCCGATAGCGCGGCAGTGCTCAAGATGCACTCCGCTCCTCAGGCTGCGAGCTTCCTTGTGGAGCTAGTCAGGCGCAAAAACCAAAGCACACGTGAACGACCACCGGCTAACAGCCGGTGGCTTCGGGTTACAGCTGAAGCCGGATTGATCGGCCGTGCGGCCGATTCAGGAAAAACGCTTCCCGAGACAAATCCTCTTTTTTTCGCAGCGCCCCTACAGGGCGCATGCATGAATGGGCGCTCCAACCCAGGGCTGCCGCCCTGGGCTATTTTCGACCGGCCCCT
>Ga0207738_100184_pt1 | contig 14526 bp, 13 predicted proteins | sample LuqExpMetagenom9_FD_187767 | JGI IMG/M metagenome (GOLD analysis project Ga0207738, IMG submission 187767) | Tropical forest soil microbial communities from Luquillo Experimental Forest, Puerto Rico - Sample 9 (SPAdes) | ecosystem: Environmental > Terrestrial > Soil > Tropical forest ... | reverse complement strand
GGGGACGGAGGGCGGTGCAGCGTGCAGGACGGCTAGCGAGCCTGACGGGAGGAGCCTACAACATGCAGTCAAAGATGCGCAGCAGATACCGTTCGACAGTGGGTTCATCAATTTCATTGGGGAAGAGCAGGCACTCGACAGCCAGAGCTGACAGCAGCGGCTGCATCATCTGCACTGCAAACAGGCGATCTTCCATCTTCGCGTTATTTCCGGTTGATTCCAACATGCGCTGCGGGATCGAGTCAGCTCCGCCCCCAAAGAGCCTACGAATGCGGTTGCGAAGTTGCTCCTGCGCCTCTGCGTGGCGGATGGCAAACAGCTTGTACTCGAGCAAGAGCAACGACCAATCGCGGTCTTTGCTGATTTCGATGAGCACCCTGCGCCAATGTTCGCGCTTCACTTCGGCGGGTGCTGCACTCTGCAGCAGCTGATCGACAAGCTGCCGCTTGCGTTCCAGGCTTTGGTCAAAGAGGGCCAGAAAGATCTCTTCCTTGCTTTTGAAGTGCGCATAGATGGCACCGGTGGTTCTGCCGGCGAGCGATGCCACCTGGGCCATATCGGCCTTCTCATAGCCATTGCGCAAGATCAGTTGTTCGGCTGCGAGCAACAGCCGGGCCCGTGTCTCCTGGGTCTTTTGTTCATGCTTGTTTGGTTTTGTCGTGGTCATTGCACCTTCCGCTGGATCGTGTCTGCCTTGAGACGCACGGTTCCATTCTAGCCGTATCGATGCTGCACGTGGCGCGGCGATGGAACTGGCCTCCGTAATCCCAACGCACCGGTTGCCGAGCATTATCGAACCTGATTTGGAGAGGCCACTGCGTGCCGCTTCTCAAAACCACTTTTAATCTTCAGGAAGTGTCCGGCGATCTTTTTTGCTTCCTTGGCCATCACGCTATAGGACTCAGACTGGTCACGGACGGAGGTTGCAATCGATTCCTTTTGCTCTGCTCGCGTTTGTTCATCGCGCACCACAGCGTTCATGCTGATTTTTGTTGTCCCGACCACCAGTCCGATGGGGCCCATGGCAGATCTTTGCACCTGATTGCCTGCAGCAAATCGCGAGGCGGTGAGCTGGAGGGTGTAGCGTGCGCAAACGCCATCCGGAGCCAGTTGTCCGTAACGATAGACCTCAAGCTTCTTGTCCTTCTTTCTGAGTTGATTCACAAGAGCTTCGTTGAGCAGGGCACGGTAGGCCTCCGGGACATCGGAGCTGGTCCAGTCCGTCTCAACCACGCGCACAGCCTGCCGGTCCCACGTTGCGTCGAGGCAGCTGGGCAACACGGCTTCCGGCATTGGCACGGTTAGCTGGCGCAGAGTCTGAACGGCGCGGTGGACCTCGCTTTCCGGGAGTGCAAAGACGGCAGCGCGACGGGCACCGTCGGGCTGGCGATACTCGACGGTGAGCAGGCCTACGCGATGATGCGCGACAGCGGCGAGCGCGATGCCACCCCCATTCGGAATGAACATGCGCAGGATCTGGCCCTTGGTACCCCACAACTCCATCCGTTCGCCACCTTCGTTGATGGCAATCAGCTGCGGGGCTGCGACGACGGCCTGCGCCTGGCTGGATTCAAAGCGGAGCCCGCTGCCATCGATGGTCAGCTTGCCGCCATGCTTGGGTTTGATATCGTCGAGCCCGAGCATATGCTGGGCTTTACCGCTCCAGGTCGGGTTGGTGGTTTGAGCGCCAGCGGTTGCGGCCACAGCAGCAGCCAACACTAAGAGCGCGGTTGAGCGGCGGACATGCAAGCGGGGAAGGCGCAGGCGAGAGGATAGATTGAGACGGGTCATAACGACCTCCTATAATTAAATAACTATCATTACCTATTTAATGTGGCAAGGTTATTTACGTGCTCACTTTGTTAAGGCATTTTGTTTCAGTTGAATGCATGGAGCTGCTGGGCGGCTGCCGGGCAGTCCGACAGCGGAACCTTTGATCCATCCTGCTGATGCCGTGCTGTGTCTGCTTCTAGTTCTCCACCGGTACCAGTGTGATGCGCGCGGTGAGCACCACCAGTGCGGCCCACAGGATGTCTGCTCCCAGCAGATGCACCACTTGCAGCCAGGTGGGAGCCAGCAGGACCACATCCAGAACGCCCAGCACATATTGCAGCGCCAGCAGCAGAAGGATGGTGGCGGAGAGTCCGCGATTGTCCCAATACGAGGTGCGTTGCGCGGCTCGCACCAAAATCCAGATCAGAAAGATGCTCGACAGAAACGCCACGCTGGGATGCGCCCAGCGCCAGCGCACCAGCCAGTTGCTGGTGGCGGAAAAATCGCTGGCCAGCGCGGCGGCCAGTGAGTCGGCGGGGAACAGCGTATCCCCCAATGCTGCTAGCGAACCGGTGACGCCTACTGCCATGAAGACCGCAATCGATACCACAGCACCCACCGGAGCGGTGAAGTGTACGGAGCGCGCCGTGTAGCCGGAGCTGCGGCCTAGCAGATGTGCGGTCAGGGTGATGGCGGCCAGGAGCAGCAAGGTGTTGGCCAGGTGCAGCGCCAGGAACGCCGGTCGTCCTGCTGCCTGACTGTCGGCCGTGTAGCCCAGCCGCACCAGCAGCGCGCCCAGCACGGCTTCCACCAGGGTGAGCACCACGGAGAGCATCGCCGCCAGGCGCGCCAAATGTCCGCGCACGGTGGCGCGCAGGGTCCAGACCATCAGGCCCAGCACGGAAAAGAAGCTGATGGCGCTGGTAATGCGATGTGTGAATTCAATCAGTGTTTCCAGGCTTGCGGAGCGTTGCAGCATGGTGCCGTTGCATAGCGGCCAGTGATTGCCGCAGCCCGCGCCGGAGCCGGTGGCGCGCACCAGCGTGCCCCACAGAATGACAGCGATGAAGTAGGCCAGCACGGCCCAGGCAAACCGACGCAGAGCGCGGGAGGGAAGCAGAGCGGTGCTGGTAGACGATGAGAGCATGGGGCGAACTCCGGATGGAACCATTCAGTGTACAGGCCAGTGTAGTACAGGCAAGTCAGAACGGTGTGGAATCGTTGAAGGCCAGAATCGAACAGGTATAGAATATGTCTTACCTGGAGGTAAGACGCTATGGCGTTTACAGCTTCGATCAGCTCAAAGGGGCAGGTAGTGATTCCGGTAGATTTGCGCAGAAAGTACAAGCTGGGGCCGCGCACCAAAGTTGTTTTCGGCGAGAAGGATGGCAAGTTGACGATGGAATCGCTGGCACTCAATGAAATTCTGGCGCTCTGCGGCAAGTATGCTGGTCTTCCACTCGAGGAGGACTTGGCGGAATCCCGTCGCAAGGATGAAGAGAAGCTGGAAGGCCTCTATGAAAACCTACGTCCTTGATGCGAACGCGCTGACGCGCTTTCTGGCGCGAGGGCCAGGGTGGGAGAAGCTGCGTGAGTTATTCGAACGCGCGCTCGCGGGTGAAGTGCGACTTGTCATGTCGGTTATCAATCGTGGTGAGGCGCTCTATGTTTTGGCGCGGGATCGAGATTTTGATGAGGTCGTGCGGGATCTTCGCAGCTTGGGCAAATGCGTGGACTCCGTTCCTGCCACGGAAGAGGATTCTGAAATGGCTGCACGGCTGAAGCATCGCTATAAGATGGGGCTGGGAGATACGTATGCTGCGGGGCTTGCGCTCCGTCTGAATGCCACCCTGGTTACTGCCGATTCAGAGTTTGCCAAGCTTGGAAAACAATTGAAAATTCTGTCCCTGCCGAAGCATGCAGAACACTTGAAGAAATAGAGAACGCTCCGCCAGGAGCTTGCACGATGTCCGCATCAAGGCGACGCTAGATGGCGGTCAGTTGAGCGAGCAATCTGGATATATGCCGACAAGGGATGCACCACGAATTCTGTACATCCTTTATCAGCTTGCTGCTTGTTGCTTACTTGCCCAGCATGCGGACTACGTGGTTGACGATCATCAGGTCCTCGAGCGGGGGAATGACGCGGACGGCAACCTTCGAGCTGGCGGCGGAGATGGTGGCCTCGCCGCGAACGTTGTTGGCCGCAGCGTCAATCGTCACGCCTAGTCCACCCAGGTAGGCGCAGATGTCGGCACGCGAATCGATGTCGTTTTCGCCAATGCCGCCGGTGAAGACGATCATGTCGAGGCCGCCGAGCTCGGCCACAAAGCTGGCGATCCAGCGAGCCACGGTCCAGGTGAATTTTTCCACGGCGAGCTTGGCCTTGCTGTCGCCGGCCTTGATGGCGTCGCGCAGGTCGCGCATGTCGTTGGAGCGCTCGCTCACGCCCAGCAGACCGGACTTCTTGCTGACCACGGTCTCCAGCTTGTCGGCTGCTTCCATTGCGTTGGGAGTGGTTTCCGCAATCTTCTTCAGGATGAAGATCACCACGCCGGGATCGATGTCGCCGGTGCGCGAACCGCTGATGATGCCGCCGGTCGGTGTCAGGCCCATGCTGGTGTCAAGGCACTGGCCGTTCTTGATGGCCGCAACGGATGCGCCGTTGCCCAGATGGCAGACGATCAGGTTCTCAGGCACCTTCGGCTCCAACTGATAGATGATCGACTCGTAGCTGATGCCGTGATAGCCGTAGCGGCGCACGCCCATGTTGCAGTATTCGGTGGGAACCGGCATGCGCTGCGCAACGTCAGAGATTGTGCGGTGAAAGAAACTATCCAGCACGATGAAGTTGGGTACGCCGGGAAAGAGCTTGAGCGCCTCGCGCATGATGAAGACGGCGATGGGTGTGTGCAGCGGCGCGAGAGCCTGGTAGCTCTCGATTTCGTCGATCAACTGCGGGGTGACGATCTGATTTTCGTGGATGGTGGGGCTGCCGCACACCGTGCGATGACCGATGGCCTTGGGCTCGGGAAACTTGTCCGTATGGAGGATGTCGGCGATGAGCTTAAAGGCAACGGAGCGGCCAGGAAGCTTGGGTGTTTCATCGACGATTTTTTGACCGGATGCATCCTTGATCCAGAACTTGCCGTTGTCAGTTCCGATGCCATCGACCGCGCCTTCAAAAAGGCGATCGCGCTTGCCATCGGCGGATTCGTACATGGAGAACTTGATGGAGGAAGATCCACTGTTCAAAACAAGAATAGGTAAAGAAGACATAGAAATACCTTTCAGGCATGGGCTGGCAAAGCAATAGAAGCAGAGCAGCAAGTGAGCCGGTCGTGCTGGAGAACGTCTTCTCGCAACGGTGTCGACCTGCGCTTGTTGTTCCTTCCACGCTATCCGCGAGAAAAGATGTCAGTGTGAAGCATGAGGATTTATAGCAAATGCGAAATTGAACTCGCAAGAACAGAAGCTATAGATTTTTCGGGGCGATGGAGCGGAGCGCCATCTTGTTTAGAACGCACAAATCTCTGCCTGAGCGAGGCCTAAGTGGCAGTAACATTACCGAAATTTATTCGGGGATAGAGCGTCGGATTTTTCTTGAACTAGGGTCGAAGGAGTGTCAGTTGCACAGGCAATCTGGAAGCTCTGCATGTACTTTGAGTCTTCGCATTCTATAGAAAAACAAAACGCCACTGTCCGGATCGACAGTGGCGTTTTGTGCAGGCGCTGATTACTTCTGTTCGGCGAGCAGCCGGACAACATGGTCGACGATGATCAGATCCTCGGCCGGAGGAATGACACGAACCTTGACCTTGGAGTTGGGCGTGGAGATGACAGCCTCGCCGCGAACGTTGTTCTTTTCCGCGTCGATTTCGATGCCGAGAGCGCTCAGTCCGGCGCAGATCTCGGTGCGGGCGGCAATGTCGTTCTCGCCGATGCCGCCGGTGAAGACCAGGGTATCCAGTCCGCCCAGTTCAACGAAGTAACTGCCAATCCACTTCTGGATGGTCCAGACGAACTTGTCGACGGCCAGACGAGCCTTGGCGTTGCCGGCCTTGATGGCGTCGCGGATGTCGCGCATGTCGTTGGAAAGCTCGCTGACGCCGAGCAGGCCGGCCTTCTTGCTGGCGATGACTTCAAGGCGGTCAGCAGCTTCGGTGGCGTCCTTGGCGGTCGCGGCAATGTTGCGCAGGATGAACAGCAGAACGCCGGGATCGATGTCGCCCGTGCGCGTGCCGCTGATGATGCCGCCGGTCGGAGTCAGGCCCATCGAGGTGTCCAGGCACTCTCCGTTCTTGATCGCCGAGATGGAAGCGCCATTGCCGAGGTGCGCGACGATCAGCTTTTCAGGAACGTCGGGCTGAAGCTGATAGACGATCGACTCATAGCTGATGCCGTGTGCGCCATAGCGCTGCACGCCCATGTCCGCGTATTCGGCCGGGATCGGCATGTGCTTCACAACTTCCGGCATGGTGCGATGGAAGTAGGTGTCGAGCACGACGAAGTTCGGCGTGCCGGGAAAGAGCTTGAGGGCCTCGCGCATGATGTAGACGGCGATGGGCGTGTGGAGTGGCGCAAAGGCGGAGTAGTTCTCCATCTCGTCGATGAGCGCGGGCGTGATCAACTGGTTGTTCTGCACGGTGGGGCCGCCGGAAACCATGCGGTGGCCGATGGCGGCAGGCGCAGGGAACTGGTCTGAGTGCAGGGCATCGGCCACCAGCTTGAAGGCCACGGCGCGGGTGGGCAGCTCGCGGGTCTGGTCGATCAGCTTCTTCCCGGAGGCGTCCTTGATCCAGAACTTTCCGTTGTCTGTTCCGATGCCGTCGACGGCACCTTCGGCAAGCTTGTTGCGCTGGCCGTCGCCGGCTTCGTACATGGAGAACTTAATGGAAGAAGAACCGCTATTCAGAACAAGAACAGGTAAAGACGACATGAAAAAACCTTTCAAAGTTAGGCTGAGCAAAACATCAGCGGAGTTGGTGTAGTGAACGTAGTTGGCAGTGTTCACGAAGTGAGTGAGTTAGCGGCCAGAGGAATTGCTAACTCCGCTCACTCCGCAAACACGGCTAACTCCGCTGCGTTAGTTCTTCCAGCGCCAGTCCTTTACTTCCGGCAGATCGTCGCCGTGTTCGGCAACGTACAGCTTATGGCGCTGGATGGCCTCGGAGTACCATTGCTCGGCCGCACGGTGTTCGGAGGCCAGGCGCGGCACGCGATGAATCGCGTCGAGAGCCAGTTGGAAACGGTCAATGTTGTTCAGCACGCACATGTCGAAGGGCGTAGTGGTGGTGCCCTCTTCCTTGTAGCCGCGCACATGCAGGTTAGCGTGATTGTGCCGCCGATAGGTGAGCCGATGGATCAGCCACGGATAACCGTGGAAGGCAAACACCACCGGAACATCGGGCGGGAAGATGCGGTCGTACTCCTGATCGTTGAGTCCGTGCGGATGTTCGCTTTCGGGCTCCAGTGTCATCAGGTCCACGACGTTGACAAAGCGGATGCGCAGATCGGGCACGCGCTCGTGCAGCAGCATGACGGCGGCCAGGGCCTCCATGGTGGGCACATCGCCGGAGCAGGCCATCACCACATCCGGCTTGCCCTCGTCGTTGGATGCCCACTGCCAGGTACCTACGCCCACGGTGCAGTGCGCTACGGCCTCGTCCATGGAGAGCCACTGCGGTGCAGGCTGCTTACCGGCCACGATGAGATTAATGTAGTGGCGTGAACGCAAACAGTGATCTGCCACCGACAGCAGCGTGTTGGCGTCCGGTGGAAGATAGATGCGCACCACATCGGCCTTCTTGTTCAACAGGTGGTCCATGAATCCTGGATCCTGATGGCTGAAGCCGTTGTGATCCTGCCGCCAGACCAGAGAGCTCAACAGGTAATTCAAGGACGCGATGGGCTTGCGCCACGGAATTTCGCGCGTGGTTTTGAGCCACTTGGCGTGCTGGTTCACCATCGAATCCACAATGTGGATGAAAGCTTCATAGCAACTGAAGAAGCCGTGACGACCGGTGAGCAGATAGCCTTCATACCAGCCTTGGCACATATGCTCGCTGAGTACTTCCATCACGCGGCCGGTCTGGCTCAGGTCCACATCCACATCGAGCGTGGAGCCCATCCATGCCTTGCCGGTTCCGGTAATTGTGTCGCCAATGCGATTGGATGCGGTCTCATCTGGGCCGAAGACGCGGAAATTTTTCTCCGCTTTGTTGGACTCCATCACTGCGTGCAGCATCTTGCCCAGCACGCGCGTGGATTCCACATCCTGCTGGCCGCGACCTTCGATCTTGACGGCAAAGTCGTAGAAGCTGGGCACATTCAGCGGCGTCATCAGCAGGCCGCCGTTGGCATGGGGATTCATGCCCATGCGCAGTTTGCCCTTGGGCGCGATCTCGGCCAGATCGGCACGCAGATGCCCCTTCGCATCGAACAGCTCTTCGGGCTTGTAGCTGCGCATCCACTCTTCAAGCAACTTGAGATGGTCGGGCTTTTCGAAAAGTTCGGAGAGAGGAACCTGATGCGCGCGCCAGGTGTTCTCCACCGGCTTGCCATCCACCACCTTGGGGCCGGTCCAGCCTTTGGGCGTGCGCAGAATCACCATCGGCCAGGCGGGACGTTCCACCGGCTTGCCGGCCGCCATGGCCGCGCGGGCCGTGGCCTTGATTGCGGCAATGCGGTCGAAGATCGTGTCAAACAAGGCCGCTGCCTTTTGGTGCATCTCGGCTGGGTCGGAACCTTCCAGCGTATAGGGCTCGTAGCCGTAGCCGCGCATCAGGCTTTCCAGCTCTGCCTGCGGAATGCGGCTCAGCACCGTGGGATTCGCGATCTTGTAACCGTTCAGATGCAGGATGGGCAGAACCGCGCCATCGGTGGCTGGATTGAGGAACTTGTTGGAGTGCCAACTGGTGGCTAGCGGGCCGGTTTCGGCCTCCCCATCGCCCACCACGCAGCCAACGATGAGGTCGGGATTATCGAGCGCCGCGCCGTAGGCATGGATGAGCGAGTAGCCCAGTTCACCGCCTTCATGAATCGATCCCGGCGTCTCCGGAGCTACGTGGCTCGGAACACCATAGGGCCAACTGAACTGGCGAAACAGACGCTTGATGCCGTCCTTATTCTGCTCGATGTGCGGATAGATTTCTGAGTACGAACCTTCCAGGAAGGTGTTGGCTACCAACCCCGGTCCGCCATGTCCGGGACCGATGATGTAGATCATGTTGAGCTGGCGCTCTTTGATCAAACGGTTCCAGTGGACATAGAGGAAATTCAGTCCAGGTGTTGTGCCCCAGTGTCCTAACAGCCGCGGTTTTACGTCGTCCAGAGTGAGCGGACGATCCAACAGCGGGTTGTCTTTCAGGTAGATCTGACCGACAGAGAGATAGTTGGCGGCGCGCCACCAGGCGTCCATTTTTGCCAACATCTCTTCAGAGACCGGTCCCTCACTTACCGTGCTGCCTGGGATTTTTGCGGCCATTACGCACCTCAACGCAAGGAGACTGCGTGCTAGTGAAAAGGGTAGCAGCGCCAGGCCAGGGGTCGGGTGATTGAAATCACATGGGAGTGGGACGTCGTCCCGCTAAATGGGCGATTCTGGGTGCTCGCGCAAGGGCGGCAGGGTAACAGATTGAAAAATCATGAATTGCCAGGAGGTCAATCGTGCGCGCGTGAAGGCTCGCGGGGTACTTCTTCCCCAAAGGAAACAATCCGTGATTCGGAGCGGAAGCGCCGGTAGTTGGTGAAGACCACATCGTTGACCGAGTGCATCATCATCTCCAGCGAGGTCTGGCCCCTACCCATGCGGATAGGAATCAGGATGGGCTGATACGAGATGGAGACGCTGTGCAGCGGGCAGATGTAGTTCTTGCTGCCAATCTGCACGGTGCCGTACTCCGTGGCGATGCTGCCGCTGACCTTCTCGCATGGCAGGGGAAGCCTGGCGGCGACGGTGAGCCGCAGAATGGTGCCGGTTTCCGGATCCACGACAAACTCTCCGTGGTAAGCAGGATGGTGCTCCGGGCTGCCTGTGCCGCAGGGAATGGTGAGCTGGTAGTGGGAGTTCTCCGCCGGAACTGCGTAGCGGAAAGCGGCTCCACGCTGATTGCCGATCATTTCCCAATGGCTCCACTCAGTCTGGCCGTGGGCTGCATCCACCAGAACCACCTGCAGGATGGGGCCAAACTCTCCAGTCGTGGCGAGTCGTGTGCTGGACTGGGAAGAGGTCTTCTTGGCGGGCTGGTCCAGAACTTCATGGCCGTCGCGGTAGGCTACATTGACCTCGCTGTGGCCCACCATTTGCAAAGGCTCCGTGTCTGCGTCTCGTAGCACGGTCGCCGGATCAAAACCATGGGGATCCGGGGTGTTGTTGAAGAAGATGGTGCGCCGCGTAGCCAGAAAGTTGGGAAGTGCAGGAAGAGTTTCAGCCAGATAGTGAATGGTAGCTCGTACGATCCGCCTTTGCTCATCCATGCTGGGCTCGGGATCGGACGGCAGATCACTGGCAGGCAGGTGATGCAGAGCAGAGGCGTCCGCCAATAACAGGAGCGCATCGTGGGTTTGCTTGCCAGGGTAGGTCGCCTGCCAGCGTTCCAGCCGCGCATTGCTGCAGCGCTCAGTCAGCTCCATTTCACGGATCATGCGGGCCATGGAGCCATCGGACTTTTTGCCGGCAGACGCCAAGCGCTCTTCCGCCTCGGCCACCGAAACCTTGTTAAGCGCAAAGGCGGGAGAGGCGAGAGTGCACAGCAGCACGAGAAGAACGAACTTTTTCATCGTCACCATTCTGCACCAAGCCGGCCGGATGGGGAGCTAGAAATGTTTTTTTAGTTTCAGAATGCGTTTTTCCACGCCATACCAGAGCGCGGTGGCCACCAGGGTTGCCATCAACAGACGGAAGCATACGATCGCCACATTGCCGGGAATGCCGTAAGGGGTCATTCTCAGATCGAACCAGCCAAAGTAGATGAACACGGCAATGTGCGAGAGGTAGAGCCCGTAGCTCACCTTGCCCCAATAAGCCAGCGGGCCGCGACGCAGAATCCAGTGGATGGGCGTTTGGGCTCCGGTGGAGGTGGCCAGCGCCAGCACGATGCCACCGTAGCCAAAGGCCAGCGCACAGTCCAGATAGGCAGTGCCGCCAGCTATCGTGGCTGCCGCGGCGATGCCGGCGACAAAGCTGATGACGCCGAGTGCAAGCCAGGTGCGGCGCGCCCAGCCCAGAGTGTAGAAGCCGAGCGCCAGCAGGGAGCCGAGCGCCAACCCGTCCAGGTGGATGAGCGTGTGGGTGGGAGTGATCCAGTGCGGATGCAAACGCCTGACCACGGGCGCAGCCACCAGCGCGGCCGTCAGCAGCGTGCCCAGCATCCATGGTTTGCGCAGCCAGCGCACGGCTGGAGCCCAGAAAAAGTAGTACTGCTCTTCGATCGCTAACGCCCAGGTGGGGCCAATGGCCGGTGGAAGCACGATTGGAAACAGGTTTTGTACAAAGAAGATGTAACAGAGCCAGGGAGCGGTTTTCACCGCCTCCCAGATGTGCGGCCCGATGAACCAGTCCGAGTTTAGATAGACGACGATCAGCAGCAGGATGTAAAGCGGCCAGATGCGCAGCGCACGTCGTGCATGGAAGTTGTGAAAGTACTTTTCCTGGTCGCGCGCGGCAAGCAGGTTCCCGGTGATCAAAAATCCACTCAGGAAGAAGAACATGGTCACGCCCGACCAGCCCCATAGGACGATACCGTGGATCCAGGTGCCCACCAGCCGGGGATGGCAGTGGAAGAGCACGACGGCCACAATCGCAAGGCCGCGCAAGCCATCGAATTCAGGCAGGTAGCCGGGAAGCCAGGAAGGGCGTTGCAAGCGTGTTGGTTCAGTCATTGGAGTCGCTGTGGGCACGGGTACTCTGCACATCCTAGCAAGTTCGGCACTGCTGGCAGGGGACTTTTTGCAGACAAACCGAAGCCCCATCCCGGTCTGCAAACTGCGCAGGCGGAGATGGGGCAGTGGAAGACCAAGAGGTGCGGAAGGCTATTTGGCCGGTTCGGCCAAGCCGTTTACGACCCAACTGGCCAGAATCAGCAGCAGGCCGGGAATCGGCGGAACCAGCAACTCCAGTTGGCCGGGGTTGAAGTCTAAAGTGCCGAACTGACGCCAGGTGCCGACGATGTCGTACCCAACGTACGCGAGAGCCAAAGCGAAGGGAACCAGGGCCAACCAGAGACCGGCTTGCCGCATTCTACGAGCGCATTCCCGGATATTCATTCATTCTCCTTGAAGTGAAGCAGTGGATTGCCGTGCGGGCCATTCGAAGCTGAAACCGCAATATGAATGTCCGGAAGAGGGTGCGCCCGCAGTTTGTGGGCGTTTGTTCTCCAGGACTGGCCCGAAGCGTTTGCCTCCCGGTCCCAGAAGCGGGGCCGGGGGCTCGCGCAAATTGTACTTTGCCGCAGCTCTATCCTGCAGCTAGCTGGCGTGCACGTTCGGTGGCGCGCATCACGGCTTTGATCAGGGTCACGCGCAGGCCGCCCTCTTCCAACTCCAGAATGCCATCGACGGTGCAGCCGGCGGGAGTGGTGACGGCGTCCTTGAGCAGGGCGGGATGGTAGCCGGTTTCCAGCACCATCTTGGCCGAGCCGAAGGCGGTTTGCGCGGCCAGTTGCGTGGCTACGTCGCGGGGCAGGCCCACCTTGACGCCAGCTTCGGCCAGGGCTTCGATGATGATGTAGATGTAGGCCGGGCCCGAGCCGCTGAGACCGGTGACGGCGTCCATGTGTTTCTCGTCCACAATCACGAACCGCCCCACGGTTTCAAAGACCCGCTGGGCCAGTTCCATCTGTGCGTTGGAGACAAAATGACCACGGCACAGCGCCGCCACGCCAGCTCCCAGCGCGGAGGGGGTGTTGGGCATGGCGCGCACTACGGCCAGTTCCATGCCAGAGGCCTCTTCGATGGCGCTGGTTTTGACGGAGGCGGCAAAGCTGACGATGGTCTTGGCCGGCGTCAGCGCGGGCTTGATCTGCGCGATCAGATCCGGCACCTGAAACGGCTTGACGCCGATCAGGATCAGGTCAGCCTGCTTGGCTGCCTCCAGATTGTCGGTGGATACATCGACACCCCACTGCGTGCTCAGCGCAATGGCCCGCTCCTGGTGCGCCACGGTGGCGTGGATCTGTTCCGGTGCAAACAGGTTCTCCTTCAGAAAGGCCTGTAGGAGAATTCCGCCCATTTTGCCGGCGCCCAGAACCGCCACGCGCACATTTGGTAGCTGTGCAGGAGTTTCGTTTGCCTCAACCGCAATTTCCGCCATCATTCCCTCGTTTGCCATGGATTGGTTTAGATGTAGATTGGGTTCGCGCTGCAGTGTGCCGCGCGAACCCAGGGTGAAACGATCCAAGTTAAGCCGTCCGCGTTAGCGGTTGATGGCTACGCCCTTGTTCAGGTAACCGGTCACGCCGCCGTCCATCTTGGACTGGCGTTCCGCATCGGTCCACTTGAGATCCCACACCATGTAGCCGCCGGGCAGAGTCAGAACCTTGTCGCCGCTGACTACGCCGGAGCTGATGGCCATGGACCACGCGTTGTACTCGAGCACGAACGGCGGAGCCTGATCGACGCTGGTGTTGCGCAGGTCGGCAATATGCTCGCCCATGTGGAAGAGGGCGCGGATCATGGCCGGTCCCTGCAGACGGTCCTGGTTCATGTGTACGGTAAAGAGCACGCCATCGGGCGAGTCTACCTTGCCCGGGCCTTCTTCCTTCACTTCGTTCACGCTGTTATACACGACGGTTACGCCATTCTTTTCGCCACGCTTGCCGAAGACGCCGATGGCCTTCTTGGCCTGCTCACCGGCAGGTGTGGTGGCCAGCGGACCGGTCACGATCTTGTTGGCGGTATCCATCGGATCGTAGAGCTCGGGGGCGGGATTGAAGGCCGGTGCGTCGCCCTTGGAGGCGGCATCGGAAGCGGTGTAGTCCAGTTCCTTCGGGGCAACCTCGGAAACCGACTGCAGAACCAGACGGGCGGCATACATGTTGTTGTTGCCAAAGCCGCCGAAGTCGGTGATCTTGCCTGCAGCATCGCGCTTGATGGAGGCGTCGGCAACGGAGTCGAGCCGGCCTACCAGCGTGGCTGCTACCTGGCTTCTGGTGCAGGCCAGGCAAAGGCCAATGCCCTTGTTGTGATACTGCGCGAGCGCGGAATCAAATGCCTTGAAATCCTTGCTCTTATCCAGCACCACGGCGGCGCGGGTGGGAGCCTGGTAGGAGCCTGCGTAGTTATGGGCAGGCTGAATGTGCAGTACGGCGGCCGGGCCGGCCTTGGCCTTGGTGCCAGCCGGGTAATCCAGCCAGATCGCATCGACCGGGAAACCGCAGTCACCTGAGGGATCCTTGATGATGAAGCTATCAAAACCGGCAAAAACAATGCCCTTGAGGCGGACGGTCTTGCCATTGAAATCATGAGGCTTCTTAACGATGTCGCAGACATTGGCGTCGACGGCCTGCGCATGGATGGTCGAGACGGAGGCGACAGCCAGCAGAGCAAGGAAGAACAGACGTTTCATCCAAATTTCTCCAATTGTTGCCGCGCGGGCAACAGATACAAATGTGCATCCCCGGTGCGAAGACCGGCAGCGGGAACTGCTAAGAATACCATGCCGGGTGGCGGCTGGACCCTGTTGCGGATCACGGAAGGGTATGCGCAAAATGCATCGGGGCTTCAGCCCGGGGAAGTGAACGCTTCCTTGCGGGT
>Ga0207738_100179_pt1 | contig 14557 bp, 10 predicted proteins | sample LuqExpMetagenom9_FD_187767 | JGI IMG/M metagenome (GOLD analysis project Ga0207738, IMG submission 187767) | Tropical forest soil microbial communities from Luquillo Experimental Forest, Puerto Rico - Sample 9 (SPAdes) | ecosystem: Environmental > Terrestrial > Soil > Tropical forest ... | reverse complement strand
TCGTCCGCCGGTTACTTCTCGGTGTGCCCGCCGCAGTATCTGACGCTGAAGACCGCCACCGGCAACACGTCTGCTACCGTGACGCAGGGCGTTACCCAGACCCTCAGCACTGCGGCCGTCGATACCAACGGCAATTCCATCACGGGTTTGACGCTGGACTATATGTCGACCAACCCCATCGACATTACGGCGGCAAGCGGCTCCATTACCGCCACGTATCCTGGCGTTGCCACCATCTACGCCACCTGCCAGCCGTCCACTTGCAATCCCTCGCCGATCAACGAGCTTGGCCTCTATGCCACGGGTCTTCCCACCTCGTCGAATCCGGTGACGATCACCACCCCGGGAACCACCAGCAACTACGTCTGGTTCGGCGCGCCCAATGTCAGCCAGTATTTTGTCGCGATCAACTTGCTCACCGGCACCACGGGTTCGACCGTCAAGCTGCCTTACGTGCCGAACTCGATGATCATGGACAAGACCGGATCCAATCTGTACTTCGGTTCCTCGCATGAGCTGATGATCTTTTCCACGGGCAACAACACCATTACCAAGCAGGACACCAATGTCCCCGGCGTGGTGATGGCCGTTTCGCCCGCCAATACCTACGCGCTGATCAACGATCAGACTCGCGGCATCCTCTACCTGTACAACATCTCCTCCAACACCTCGCAGACCTTCAACGGCATGGCTGCGGCTGCGGCTTGGACGGCAGATTCCAAAACGCTCTATGTGGTCGACAGCACCACGCTGAATACCGGTAGCGTGACGGGTCATACCAACACCCTGTACGTCTACAACCTGAATACCGGTTGGAGTACCTACGATCTGAGCTCCACGGGCGGTGCCTCGACCGTAGCCGCCATGATCCCGGGCATCGGCGCCTATCTGGGCGGACCGAATACCCAGGCGCGTGGCTGGTGCCCGGCTGGTACCGTGGGCAGCTCGGCCAATATGGTCCTCTATCCGCAGGCTGACCTGCAGGCGGTGCAGACCGACGTGCTGGCCGCGACCACGGATGGCAACCACATGATCGGCGCGACGCAGACCTCGGGCGGCATCACGCTCACCGATCTGGGCATTACCATTCCGACCCAGACCGTGGGCTCGATTAGTGTGCCGGAGTCCTGCGTGCCTAGCGCATCCGCCACTGTTCCGGCGGCAGGCGCGTCGATTTCTGGCCTTACCTTCACGAGCACGCTCAACCAGACTTCTCTGGCGGCGCTCGGTTCCACGGCAATCAACCAGTTGGTGACGGCTCCGGTTTCCAACCTGACCTTCCTCACCTACACCGCGCCTTCCAGCAACACTGGCGCCAAGCTGCCGTATTACCTGCCCGCTACCAAGGGCTCGCTCGGTTCCGTCGGCTATGTCTCGCTGACCGGCAGTGCCTCTATTACCGCACCGCTGGCCGGCGCTTTCAGCCCCGACAACACCCTATTCTTTGTCTCCACCGCAGGCGATAACCAGATCCACTTCATCTCGATTCCGACCTCGGTTTCTCTCTCGAATCCGCCCACGGACACCAAGCAGTTGAAGCCGGAACTGCCGTCTTGCAGCGCCACCACCGATACCGGTTGCACCTATACCGGCAGCGGGTCGGTTGTGCCGGCGACAGTCATCACTGTGATCCCGCGCTCTACCACGTAGTCCGCGGCCGCAGCATTCACGCAAAGGCTGGCCTTCGGGCCGGCCTTTGTTGTTTTCCCTCTCCAGCGCCAGTCCCTTAGTCCCCTAGCCCCTAGCCCCTAGTCCCTAGCTCCTCGTCCCTCGTTCCACTCCCCCCACCCCAGCACGATAGAATCAAAGACATGATTAAGGGCATTTCCTTCCTCCGTCCCGCTGGCAGCGCCGAGGCTTATGAGCGCCTCTCGAGTTTTTGTTCCGCGCTCGGCTTCGCTCCCGGCAAGGGATGGCTCGAAGAGTCGAGCCGTGGCGCTGCTTTCCTTGCGCCCCTCGGCAATCTTGAATTCGTTGACGGCCAGTTTCCCGCAACCTCCGACATCCTTGTCGAAGTAACCTCCATCAACAGCGTGCATCAGGCCGCGGCCGCATGGCTCAAGGCGCAGAGCCTCGATGCCGGCAAGCTCACTGCCATTGAACCTACCCACTGGAAGAGCGAGATCTTCACGGTCGAACCTCAGCCGGGCTTCAAGCTGTCTTTCTGGGCCTGGACCGATCCGGTGAAGGGCAAACCGGTGGCTGTCGAAGGCGACATCTCGGCCGAGGGCATGAAATTCGCCATCGTTGTGGCGCGCTGGAATGCGGTCATCACCGATCGCCTGCTCGACGGCGCACTTGACGCTCTGCTGCGTTCCGGTGCTCGCCGCGACGATGTGCAGATTGTTCGCGTCCCCGGCGCGTGGGAGATTCCCGCCGCCGCGCGCACGCTGGCCAACCAGGGCAAGGTGGACGGCCTCATCACGTTGGGCTGTTTGCTGCGTGGCGAAACCGCGCACTACGAGGCTATCTACAACGAGGTCTCGCGTGGCATTGGCCAGTCGCAGCAGGAAACCGGTATTCCCCATGCCTTTGGCGTGCTCACCTGCGAAACATTGGAGCAGGCGTTGAACCGCGCCGGCATCAAGGCGGGCAACAAGGGCTTTGAAGCGGCTTCCGCAGCCATTGAGATGGTTTCGCTCACCCGCAAGCTGAAGGGAGCCCACGCTTGAGCAACGGTCCCCGCCGCAAATCCCGTGAGCTTGCCATGCAGATGCTCTTTCAGGCTGACCTGGGCAAGCAGACGCCCGATCAGGTGCGCACCACCTTCTGGAAGGCCGCCGACGAGGTCGAGCCGGACGTGCGTGGCTTTGCCGAAGATCTCTTTCGCGCCGCGATTGTCCACCAGGAACAGATTGACGATCTCATCGCCGCCAACTCGCGCCATTGGAAGATCGAGCGCATGCCGGCGGTTGACCGCAACCTGCTGCGCATGGCCATTGGCGAGATGATCGCTTATCGCTCCACGCCTTTTCCCATTGTCATCAACGAAGCGCTGGAGATTGCCCGCCGCTATGCCGCGCCCGAGTCGATCAACTTTTTGAACGGCATGCTCGACTCCATCGCCCGTTCACTGATCGAAAAACTATAAGCAACAGGGATGCTTCTGCAACACCGGCATCTCAGCCGTCTGCAGCGCGAACTTCCTAGAAAGCCAAGCAAACAGCGTCGCGCCCGGAAGCTTCCGGGCGCGACGCTGTTTGTGGCGCGGTGTTTGTTCTATAGAAATACGCAAGCAGAATCCACTACACATTCACCAGTTCGTACTGGTCGTTGCCCATCTTGAGTGTCTTCATGTACTCCAGCTGGCGCAGGCCTTTACGCGATTCGATGCGCTCCACAATGTCTTTGCGCTGCAGTTCCGGTTGCGCATACACCAGATCGACCGATGCCTTGTCGATGGCCAGAATGTCGGTCGAGCCCAGGATGCCGATGTCGCCGCAGGTGGGTTTCGCGCCGTGCGCGTCGCAATCGCAATCCACGGAGATGTTCTTGAGCACATTGATGTAGGTGATGCGCGGGCCAAAGTGATCGGCAATGCCTTTGCCAGATTCCACCATGCGCTCCAGGAACTCTTCGCCACGCGGCCAGCCCTCGCCATGAATCTGCCGCTTGCCGCCCTGGCCCGATGCGCAGCCAATACCAATGTTCTTCAACGATCCACCAAAGCCGCCCATGGTGTGACCCTTGAAGTGGGTGTAGACCAGCATCGAGTCGTACTTCAACAGCCCCTTGCCTACCGCAATCTCCGTCAGGTGGATACCGGGCGTATAAGGCGGCTTCTGCGGGCCAAAGGGCGGAAAGCTGTCAAAGAATTCGCGCATGCCCTTTACCGGCAACATCGCATCGCCCTCGGTATCGAGAATGTCCACCGGACAAAAATCGAAGCCGTTGGTCCGGATGGTCTCGCGGTGTGTCGCTGTCTTCTGGCGCGGGCTTGGATAGAGGACGTTGTTCTCCACAATCGTGCTGTTCGGAATGGTGGCCTGCAGTCCACGGATCAGTTCGATGGGCAAAAGGTTTGGTCCGTGCGGCTCGCCGGTGTGCAGCTTGATGGCCACCTTGCCGCCAATCTGCTGGTTCACCTTGGCGTAGATCTTCAAAAGGCCAGCCACGCTGATGTCGCGTGTGAAGTAGACCGGTGCTTTATCTGTGGCCACGTGGGCGTCGGCCGCGGCGGGCAGTTGGGTAACTGCAGCCGCGCCCAGTGCCAGCGCGCTGTCCTTCAAAAATGTGCGACGTTCCATGCATACGTCCTTTCCGCTGGCCTCTGGAGCGAGTCCGAAATGGATTGTTGTAAGGGGCCTGTTGGTATGGACGCACCATCTGCCGGTTTGGTTCCGCTCGAGTGTTTTCGATTCTATTTTCGACAGAAAAGAAGACTTCAAGTGGCTTTTTCCTTAAGAAAAAGCCATCTGGAACGATCTCTGCAAAGTCAATATGCGGATCGAAAATGCTCTAGCCTGCCATACATTGTGCAAAGCGACCCAGCGCCAGCAACGGAAAATAATTGCGGTAGAGGTCGTAGCGGATGTAGAACACACGCGGGAAGCCGGTGCCGGTAGTGATGCACTCATCCCAACTGCCATCCGCCTTCTGGTGTTCCACCAGCCAGCGAATGCCGTCGAGCACGGCGGTGGTTCGCGCGGCTCCCGCGGCCATCAGGCCCAGCAGAGCCCAGGCCGTTTGCGAGGGCGTGCTCTCGGCGCGCTCAAAGCGGTTGGTGCTGTAACCCAGGCAGCTCTCGCCCCAGCCGCCGTCCGGGTTCTGCGCCTCGCGCAGCCAGTGTGCGCCTCGGGCGATGGCATCCACAGCATCCGGAGAGTGGGCGGCCGCCAGCCCTCGCAACGCCAGAAAGGTGCCGTAGACGTAGTTCACGCCCCAGCGGCCATACCAGCTACCATCCTGCTCCTGCTGCTTCAGCAGATAGTCCACGCCACGCTGAATGGCGGCATTCTCCGTGGTGAAGCCGCGCCGGCACAGGCACTCCAGCACCCGACCGGTAATGTCAGGACAGGTGGGATCGAGCATGGCGTTGTGATCGGCAAAAGGAATCTGATTCAAGATCTGCCAATTGTTATCCACGTCAAAGGCGGCCCAGCCGCCGTCGGAGCTCTGCATGCCCAGCAGCCAGTTCACAGCACGCCGCTCGGCCCGCGCCTGCTTTTCAGGATCGCTGGCCTGCGCGTGCATCAGGGTCAACAGCACCATCGCGGTGTCGTCAATATCGGGATAGAACTCGTTGGCAAACTCAAACACCCATCCACTCGGCGTCAAGTCTGGACGTTTGGCGCTCCAGTCGCCTTTGCGGCGAATCTCCTTGGTCAGCAGCCAATCGGCGGCCCGGGTAAGCTGCTCCGCATTGGTCGTGCCTTCCTGCTGCTCGCCCAGCGCAAAACCGGCAATGGCGGTGTCCCACACGGGCGATTTGCAGGGCTGGAAGATCAGACTCTCATCGCTCTCCAGCATCAGTCCGTCAAAGTCGTGGATGGCCTGCTCCAGATCGGGATGATCTCGTTCATACCCCAGCGCCACCATGGCCATGATCGCGTACATCATGGAGGGATAGATGGCGCCCAGTCCTTCGCTGTGCTTCAGCCGCGCGATCATCCATGTTTCCGCGGCGCTGATGGCGCGGCCGCGAATCGCCTTCACATTCTGCCGCTCCCAGCGCTTGAACAGCTTGTCGGCGTGAATGAAGACGTTGGCAATGCGGTCCTTGCGGTGCAGAGCCACTCGACGGCTGGGATGGAACAGCTCTTCGATGCGCAGATTGCCGGGCGTGGGCCGGGGCTCGCTGAGCGCCTGCACAATCGAGAGCGGCACAATGATGGTCCGTGTCCACGAACTCATTTCGTAGAGCACGTTGCCCGGAATCAGCATGACTTCGGGTGGAATCGTTGGGCAGGACTTGCGCGGGAACAATTCGAACATGCTCAGGTTGATGCGCGTGTAGCTGTTGCATTCCTGAATGCCGCCCATCTTCAGAATCAGCGCGCGGGCCCGCTGCATGCGTGGGTCTTCAGGATCGAGACCGGTCAGCTTCAGCATGGTGTAGGCGCGTACCGTGGCGTTGATCTCCGATGGGCCGGGCTCGTAGGTGTTCCAGCCGCCGTCGGCGCGCTGCGTGTCGAGCAGGGAACGGACAGCCTTGCGTACACGGCCCATGGTGGGCGGGTTCCAACTGCCATCCTCTGCCGCCGGGTAGAGCCACATTTGCAGCAGGATGTAATCGGATTGCAGGGTGGAGTCGGCCGTCAGGTCGCCCACCCAGTAGCCTTCGGCGTTCTGCAGGCTCTCCAGATGTGCTGCCGAACGGGCGGCGGTGGCGCGGGCGGCGCTCTCCAACTGCTGGAAGGGCGAGATGGATTCGATTCGATCAGCTTCCTGCGCGCGCACCTCTGCCGTTCCATCCACCACAATTCCGCTTAATTCACGCATTCTGCCTGCCCTCCCTGATCTTTTCTGGCGACCACCTGGATTGCCTTTCTGCAAAACCGTCATTTTCTGACAGGTTTTCGTTGCCATTCTAGCCCTACTGAACGGCAAAGTCTACAAAACCGTATTTTTCTGACAGGTTTTGATGGGAGGCAGAGAGGAGGTTGTCTCATATTCGCAACCCTTTGGTTTGACTCGTCTAGCCCGGGCAACTAGCTTGGAAGCAAGCGTCTGCGTCTACCGCGACGCTTCTGAACGGGAGGTTTTATGGCGCAACGCCGCACCGGCCTTGTCGCGCTCCTGCTCTCCCTGGCTCTCGCACCGGCTCTTTCGGTGGCGCATGGGCAGGATCTGAAGAGCTTCGAGCAACGCATCACCACCAAAGTTCTGCCCAACGGACTTACCCTGCTCATCTGCGAGCGTCCTGAGGCGCCGGTCTTCAGCTACTCCACGTTCGTGGACGCCGGCGACGTGAACGATCCGTCTGGTCAGAGCGGGCTTGCGCATATGTTTGAGCATCTGGCCTTCAAGGGAACCAGCCAGATTGGCACCAAGAATTACGAGGCGGAGAAGCTGGCTCTGGCCAAGGTGGAAGCGGCCAACAACGCTTTGATGGCGGAGAAGTTGAAGCCGGTGGGCCGTGATCCAGAGAAGGTGAAGGCGCTGACAGAAGCCTTCCAGCAGGCTCAAAAAGAGGCTTACGCCTTTGTGGTGCCGAACCAGTTTACCGATGTGGCGGAACGCAGCGGCGCTACCGGGTTGAATGCCAGCACTGGCATGGATGAGACGCAGTACTTCTGGTCGATGCCGGAGAACCGTCTGGAACTGTGGGCCTGGCTGGAGAGCGCACGGCTGTCGGATACGGTACCGCGCGAGTTCTACAAGGAACGCGATGTGGTGGTGGAAGAACGCCGCATGCGCACGGATTCCAACCCCATTGGCCGTCTGGTGGAGCAGTTCCTGGCCACGGCCTATACCGCGCACAACTATGGACGAAGCGGAGTAGGCTGGCCGAGCGAAGTGTCGCAGCTTTCCGCTACGGATGCCATGGAGTTCCACAAGAAGTATTACGTGGGTTCGAATATTGTGGTCACGGTGGTGGGCGACGTGAAAGCGGCGGAAGCCATGCCGCTGCTGGAAAAATATTTTGCGAAGGTGCCAGCCGGACCCAAGCCGCTGGAGATGACCACGGTTGAGCCCCGGCAGTTTGCCGAGAAGATGGTGGTGATTCGCGAACAGACGCAGCCCTTCTACATCGAGGGCTATCATCGCAGCGATTACCGCGATCCGGATGATGCGGTCTACGACGCCATCGGCGACATCATGTCGAATGGCCGGGTTTCGCGGCTTTATCGCGCCCTGGTGCGTGACCAGCAGATTGCCGCTGCGGCCGAAGGTTTTAGCCCTTTCCCCGGAACCAAGTATCCCGGTCTGTTTGCCTTCTACGCGGTGCCTCTGCCGGGTCACACGCCGGCTGAGATGCGCGAAGCCATTCACAAGGAGATTGGCAAGCTGAAGAGCGCCGATGTGACCGATGCCGAGCTTGCCATGTACAAGACCCGCGCGCGCGCTGGTTTGCTGCAAGGGCTGGCCAATAATCAAGGGCTGGCCAATGTGTTGGCGGAGTACCAGACGCGCTATGGCGACTGGCGCGAGCTCTTCCGCCAGTTGGAGCGGGTCGACAAGGTGACCAAGGCGGACATCCGCCGCGTGGCCAACCAGGTTTTTGTCGATTCGAACCGTACCAGCGCGGAGATTGATACCGAGCAGAAGCAGGCAGCTCCCGCTGCCCAGGGAGGCGCGCAGTGAAGTTCATGTTTTCCAGTTTTCGTATTGCACTAGCCGGCGCGGCTCTTGTGGCTCTGATTCCTGCTGTCCTGAGCGCGCAGCAGGCCAAGCCGTGGGAACAGATTCCCACACCCAAGCTGCATGACTTCAAGCCGCATCAGCCTACCCGCATCGAGCTGAAGAATGGCATTGTGATCTTCCTGCAGGAAGACCATGAGTTGCCCTTTGTCTCTGGATCGGTGAGCATTCCCGGTGGTTCGCGCGAAGAAGAGGCGGCTCAAGCCGGACTAGTGGCGCTCTACGGTGAAGCCTGGCGCACCAGCGGTACGGCCAAAATGAACGGCGATGCGCTGGACGATCTGCTGGCCGCCAAGGCCGCAAGTATTGAAACGGGCGGAGACATCGATTCGACCGCGCTGAGCTGGAACTCGCTGAAGGGCGACGCAGACCAGGTCTTCAAGCTGGCAATGGATCTGCTCTTTCATCCCAAGTTCGACGCCAGCAGGTTGGATCTGGCCAAGCAGCAGGTAGCTACCGGCATTATGCGGCGCAACGACGATGAGGGCGAGATTGCCGAACGCGAGGCGGAAAAGCTGGCCTACGGCGCAAACAGCCCCTATGCGCGCCAGCCTGAACTGTCCACCATCATGAAGGTGAGTGTGGCCGATCTGGAGGCCTGGCACGCGCGCACCATCAAGGGCAAACTCATCATCGGTATGGCGGGCGACTTTGATCCGAAGGCGATGGAAGCCGCACTGCGCGCTGTTTTTGAGCCGCTGCCTCCGGTGCAGGCTGCGGCTGCCCGTCACGATACTTTTGCTGGTCCGAAGCCCGGCGTCTACTTCATCAACAAGGACGATGTGAACCAGTCGCATGTGGAGATCGTGGGCCTGGGTACGGATCGCCATAATCCCGACCTGCCCGCTTTGGCCGTGATGAACGAGATTCTGGGCGGTGGTTTTGCCAGTCGTCTCTTTCAAAAGGTGCGCACGGAGCTGGGCTACGCCTATCACGTTGGAGGAGCCTATGGTGCAGCCTATGACCATGTGGGTGTCTTCAACGCCGTGGTGCTTACCCAGAGCGCGAATACCGTGGAAGCTACTCGCGCCACGCTGGGCGAACTGGCAGGGCTCAACACCAAACCTTTTACCGAAGAAGAACTCAAGCGCGCCAAGGACAACATCCTGAACTCGTTCCTGTTCCGCTACGACACGCGGGGCAAGGTTCTGGCTGCCAGCCAGAGGCTGGAGTTCTACGGCTACCCCGCCAATTATCTGGAAACCTACAAGGCCGGCATTGAGAAGGTGACTGTGGCCGACCTGACCGCGGTGGCAAAGAAGTATATCCATCCTGAAAAGCTCGCCATTCTGGTGGTGGGCAATGGCGCTGAGATCAAGCCTGGGCTCGAAGAGCTGAAGCTTGGTCCAGTGCAGCCCATCGATATCACCATTCCCATGCCGCAGCGGCCAACCCCACCGGCGGGCCCGGGACTCTAACGCGCTAGGGAATTCAACCATCCAGAACAGGAGAGCATGCAGTGGAAAGCAAGACGATTGCGGAGATGGTGGCGGAAGATGCCCGGGCGCGCGCCCACAAGGCCGCGCAACTGATGAAAGCGGGCGTTGTGGTCTATCGGCCTGAAACCTGCGTCATCGATCCAGAGGTGGAAGTGGGCGCGGGCACGGTGATTGAGCCCTTTGTGCAGTTGCTCGGCTCCACGCGGATTGGCGCCAACTGCCGCATCCGCTCGTTTACGGTGATTGAGGGCTGCACGCTGGCGGACGATGTCCTGGTCCGCCAGAGCTGCGTGCTGGAGGAGAGCTTGATTGGCTCCGGCGCGCGGATTGGCCCCTTTGCTCATCTGCGGCCTCATTGCGAAATCGGCGCAGAGGTTCACTTGGGCAACTTTGTCGAAGTGAAGAAGTCCAAGCTGCACAAGGGTGTGAAGGCTGGTCACCTGGCCTACCTGGGAGATGCCGAGATTGGTGCTGAAACCAACATTGGTGCGGGCGTCATCACCTGCAACTACGATGGCGTCAACAAGAACCGGACCACCATTGGCGCCAATGCCTTTATCGGTTCCGATTCCACGCTGGTGGCTCCGGTGAGCGTGGGAGCGGGCGGCTACGTGGGTGCTGGCTCCTGCATTACCAAGGCCGTGCCCGACGATGCACTGGCTTTGGGCCGCTCACGCCAGATTGTGAAAGAGGGCTGGGCTGCGAGGCGGCGCAAGAAGTAGCGAGCGCTGTTCTGAAGAAGTACCCCACAATGGGCCAAATCCGTCCTGGATTTGGCCCATTGTGTGTTTCATGGCAGGAATGCTACTCTCTCCCGACAGGATGCCCCGGGCGTACTGTCCGGCTGGTCCCATCCGGTATCCTGCAACGTTACCTTCGTGTCATGTAGCGATCTGATACTTTTTCGCCATTTCTGAGGGGCGGAAATTGAAATAGAAGAAAAGAGACAGTGGCACAAAATGGAACAGTTTTTCCTGCGTGCCACAACGGAGAATGGCTGGTCCTGCACCCCCCGGCAGCTATCCATCTCGTTCGCGATGTGTCATTTGCGATTCGTTGAGCTGCGTACAGTGCGGTTCCGGCGATTCTATTCTGTTGTTTCAGATCCGGCCAGCGGCATGCAGTATCCGCTGGCGCGTAGGGGGAGAACTGCTTGGCGCGGAACCTTGCAGAACTGGGATTGAGAGCCGCTTTCCGGATGAGCAGCGATGTTGGCCCGTCGCATGTGCCGGAAACACAGCGGCAGAGCGCTCGCATTCTTGCTGTGGACGACCAGCCTCAGATGCTTGCCCTGTTGCGCAGCACCCTGGAGCTGGAAGGCTATCAGGTGCAGCTAGCCTCCAACGGCGCCGATGCGCTGGCCGCCTTGGAGATGAACAACTTCGAGCTGGTGCTTACCGATATCGTCATGACCGATACCGATGGCATTTCGCTGCTTGAAAAGATCCATCGGCAAAGTCCCAATCTTCCCGTGGTGATGGTCACCGCGGTGCACGACATTGCCACGGCTATCGATGCCATGCGGCGCGGCGCCTACGACTACCTGCTCAAGCCTTTCGAACGGGAGGTGCTGCTGGGGGCTGTGAAGAGAGCCCTCGAGCACCGCAAGACCGTGGAGCAAACCCAGAATTACCGCCAAAGCCTGGAACAGATGGTGCGGGCGCGCACCGAGATGCTGCGTCATGCCATGGAAGATCTGGAGCGGAGCTATGACATCACGCTCGAAGCTCTGGGCGACGCTCTCGACCTGAAGGACTCCGAAACCGAGGGGCACTCCAAGCGTGTGACCGCTTACACCATCGCTCTGGCGCGCGCCATGGGGATTCCGCCTGCGGAGTTGAAGGTTATAGCGCGCGGAGCCTTTCTGCACGACATCGGCAAGATGGCCATTCCGGACGAGATCCTGCGCAAGCCGGGCAGGCTGTTGTTGCCGGAGCAGCAAATTATGCGGGAACACTGCCAGCGCGGGTACAACATGCTGCGCAAGATCCCCTTTCTGGCCGGCGCGGCGGAGATTGTCTTCTGCCACCAGGAGCACTTTGACGGCAACGGCTACCCCAATGGCCTCAGAGGTCATCGCATTCCGGTGGGAGCACGCATCTTTGCCGTGGCCGATGCCCTGGATGCCATCACCAGCGACCGCCCGTACCGCACTGCCCGCAGCTTCAATGAGGCACGCGCTGAAATTCTGCGCTGCTCAAGCACTCAGTTCGACCCTGCAGTGGTTGAGGCCTTCCTGAAGATTCCCAATGAATTGTGGCAGGAGCTGCGCTCAGAGATCAGCGGCGAGAACCGGCGCTTTTCAACCTTCGATATGGCTTCTTCCACCAGCCCGGACGATTAGCGCGTTTCCAGAGATAGAGAAAACAAGAATCTATCAAAACATTTCCAGGGCAGAGTACGAATCGATTTCCGCTTCTCGCAGATTGCCTGAGTCCAAACCTCTGGGCAGCCGCTCGACCTTGTCCAAATTGCACATTGCGCAAGATTGCTTGCAACGCCTCCGCTCCAGGAGGCGTTTTCATGGAACGGTGAGCACCCTTCAACGGGGTAGTAGAAGGCCTCCCGTGTTTCGGAGCCTTTCAGGCTAGTCTTTCTTCCATTTCCGCGATCTTCCATATTTCGTATTTATGGAGACACCTCTCTCTTTCGGGCATTTTTACTGCATTGTGGTATTGTCAGGTTCCAGACAATGACCTCATAGTGCACCAGAATATGTGCACCCATGAAGAAGTTAGGGTAAGACGGATAAATGGATTGTGCGGATCTATTATCTGCATACGTTTTAAAAACATATATTTATGAAGGATTCCTGGGCGTTCTGGCCTAGCGGAAACTAGTGCATTTGGCTCACGTTGCTCCCGCAGAGGCAAAATGCAAATAGGGAACTGTTGTTCTATGGAAAAGTAAAATCTTGAATTTTGTATTTGCATTCTTTTGAGAATATGCTATCGTGTATTTATTCCACCGGTGAGAACGGTCGGTGCCGTGATCACCTTCGTGGAAGCAGTTTGCGTCACTGGCCTCCCGGCACGAACAGCTAGACCGTTCGTGCCGTCTTTTTTTTGTGCCGGACGCGCCTCTGATCCCCAAATCACTCTTGGCCTGCAGCGCTGGAAGAACCGGCGCAGGGTGTGCTGTGCGGTTGAGCTTTCTCAGAGCAGATAGCGATGCGCGTCCGGAGTTGAATCCGGGGTAGAATAGGAGAGCAGCACGAGCCAGTTGAACGGCTCGCACCCGCCAGGGCGCTTCGGGGGAACTGAACCGAGGGGCGGCCACGTGGGGGCGTCACGGTTTCGACGGGATTGATTGCGGCAAAGGAGACATGCCGGGGGGTGGGCACCCGTAATCGCTTACAAAAACAAAGTTGCCAACGATAATCTGGCACTTGCTGCTTAATTAAATAAGCAGCCGTCTTCCACGGCTTTGCCTGCGGGCTGTGAGCAGACGTCATACTGCAGGCTGGCTTGAGCGGCTCGGTCCGGGCGGCAAGAGCGAGATCAATCGGACTAGTTTTCGGCGCATCTTGTCCGTTCTGAGTGTCGAAAGCGAAACCAAAAGGAAGCGGACAAAGCATGAACTCTCCTGGCTGACAACGATTTCGGACGCGGGTTCGACTCCCGCCGCCTCCACCATGATTTTAAAAGGCTTATAAGTAGATTATGGAAAGCGTGCAATAGAGTTCCCAAGCCTGTTGTGGGGCGGCCAGAATGCCTCGCGGAAGGCCCCACTGTGCTCTCGATATATATGCACCATCATCTCCGTGTGAGCAGAAGAACCCTGCGTGGCGTCGCTGCAAGTGCCCCAAAGGGATTCAGGGCACGCTCGATACAGGGGAGTTCATTCGCCGAAGCGCCGGATTACGCGGGCACGCAGCGAGAAGGTATAGCTTTAAATTCCTGCGTGGACTTCCTGGGTTGGCGCATGGCACAATGACGCGACTCGACAAACCTGAACACCTCCTACTAGCCCATGCGACCTATCGTTCGCCAGAGCCTCTGGCAAGTGTAAGAAGCGTAGCCACTCGAAGTTTCGAGCGGGCACGCGGCCGAATCGGGGAACTTCTGGTCTGGGCCCTGCGGAGTGGTGGCTGTCCGGTCCTGATCCGTGTCACGACCTGGCCAATGATCTGCTTGAACTGCCGCCGTCCATATCGCGAGGAGATTTCCTGGTACCACGAAACGCGTAGCATGACGAGGCGTCCAGAGCGCTATCTACGAGAGCCGTTGGTCACGCTAACCACGTTCCAGCAGATCGCTCTTGACACATGTCAAGAGCGGAAGACGATTAACGGAATTCTGTTCAGCGCGATTCGGGAACTCAAGGGATATGGCAAGAAAGATTTTCCGCGTGTGTCGGGAATTGCCGAGGTCTATTTCAACAAGAGGCCCTGCACTATCGCACAATCCGTTGGAGCTGATGGAGTCAAATAGATAGCCTGAAAGAATAACATTACACGTCTTTATGACAGATACAGAAGGGCCCATTGGCATTGCCGACGGGCCCTTCGCTTGCGGCTGTCCTACTTTCGGAGCGCGTTAGAAAGCCAGCCGCAAACTCACCTGGATCGTACGCGGCAGGTTGGCCTGCGACGTAATTGTGCCAAACGCCGAGCTAGTTGGCGTCAGATTCGGTGCCGCGAACTGCGGATGATTCATTGCGTTGAAGAAGTCGCTGCGCAACTGTGCTTTGAGCGTCTCCGTAATCCGGCACGATTTCACTAGCGAAAAATCGAAGGTATTGAGGCCATCCTGGCGCGCATGAGTCACTTGCGTGGGCAGCGTGCGGATGTGGTCACCCGTTACCGGCTGATT
>Ga0207738_100177_pt1 | contig 14597 bp, 12 predicted proteins | sample LuqExpMetagenom9_FD_187767 | JGI IMG/M metagenome (GOLD analysis project Ga0207738, IMG submission 187767) | Tropical forest soil microbial communities from Luquillo Experimental Forest, Puerto Rico - Sample 9 (SPAdes) | ecosystem: Environmental > Terrestrial > Soil > Tropical forest ... | reverse complement strand
GCGCACACCGTGCTCCGCCATCCGCTCCAGAATGATGCGGGTGTGGAAGGCTGTGCCCTCGATGGCGGCATAAAGCTCGTCCTGCGCGGTGGAAACCATGTTCCAGCCGAGCGTGACGCCGCCCAGTTCCGGATTCACCAGCACGGTACGATCACCGTTGTCCCAGGTGATGCGCAGCAAACCGCTCTGGCCGGGCTTCCAGGTATCTAGGCCTTCCGAGAGTTCGGCCACGGTCTTGCCGGCGCGCTTGGCAATGTTGTCGAAGATGTCGCCCACCGCCGAAAGACCGGCCTCAACACCGGTGTACGCGGGATGCACGCTGCCCGGCACCACGCCGCAGACGCCCGGAACCAGGGCGGCCTTCTGCGCCATGGCGATGATGCAGGTGGAAGTACCCACCACGTTCACCACATCGCCTTCCTTGCAACTGGAGCCCAGCGCGTCCCAGTGCGCGTCGAATGCGCCCACCGGAATCGGGATGCCAGCCTTCAGACCCAGTTCGGCAGCCCACTTGGCTGAAAGATGCCCGGCCAGATGGTCGCTGGTAAGATACTCGCCGCCAATTTTTTCGCGAATACCGGCCAGCAGCGGATCGACCGCAACCAGGAACTCCTCGGGAGGCAATCCGCCCCACTTCGGATTCCACATCCACTTATGCCCCATGGCGCAGATCGAGCGCTTGAGCTGGCTCACTTCCGTGATGCCGCACAGGGTAGCTGCCACCATGTCGCAGTGCTCCAGGGCGGTTACGAACTTATCCCGCTTATCGGGGTTGTGGCGCAGCCAATGCAGCAACTTCGAAAAGCCCCACTCATGTGAATAAGTTCCGCCACACCAGAGAATGCCTTCAAAGCCCAGCTCATGAGCCTTCTGGGTAATCTCCTGGGCCTCGCGATGAGCGCGATGGTCACACCAGAGATAAAACTCATCGAGCGGTTCAAGACCTGCTCCAACAGGAATCACGCTGGATCCCGTGGTGTCGAGCGCGATAGCCTCTACGGCCTCGCCCGCAATGCCGGTCGTAGCCAGCACCTCATGGGTGGCCTTGACCAGCGCCGCCATCTGGTCGTAATGCGACTGGGTGGCGTAGTCCGGATCCTCGCGCTTGCGGTGAAGCGGGTAGCTGGCGGAAGCCGTTGCAATCGGCCCCTTCTTGCTATCGACAAGAGTGACGCGAACGCTAAGGGTTCCAAAATCGACGCCGGCAACGATACTCATGAGAAGTGCACCTCTGGTAAACGCTTTCTGGTTCGCCCACCAGATTACACGATTCCCTCGGCTCACGTCTTTGACTAGGCGCACAAGCGGTTCCGCAGCGTGGTCTGGCTACTTCTTTTTACCCGGAAGTATGGACATGGCGCGCGATAACATACCTGGTTTGGCGGGTTCATTCTTGGCCGTTTCCACTTTGCCCGCCCCCTGCCCGGCAGACTTGGCCTCGGCGGGGTGGGCCGGAGGAGCGGCTTCCGCCTTCTTTCCAGGCTCATTCCCCTTCTTCTCACCTTCCCCTGCGGCCGGCGGAGCAGGTGGCCCCTCCACCATGTGCGCATTCTTCAACTGCGCGGCAGTGCCCGCATCAGCGTTCTTGACCAAAAGCGAAATACGGCGGTTGGAAGGATCGTAGGGATTATTTTTTACGCGCAACAACTGATCAGCGTAGCCGCGAATCTGCGTCACCTGGTCAGCGCGCACACCACTCTGCTGTAAAAGCCTGCGTGCCGAATTGGCGCGGTCGGCCGAAAGCTCCCAGTTGCTGTAGCTGGTATCCGTGGAGTACTGAGCCGCATCCGTATGGCCTTCGATCAGCATCTGGTTCGGCAGGGTCTTCAGCTCGCCCGCCAACAGCTTCAGCAACTCCTGGCCGGTGGCACTCAACTGCGCGCTACCGCTCTGGTAGAAGGTTCCGTTCTTATCCTCAATCAACTCGATCCGCAAGCCCTCGGGAGTGATGGTCATCTCGATCTGCTTCATCAGCTTCTCGAGTTCCTTCTTTTCCTTGATTTCCTTTTCGAGCTTCTCTTTGAGATCTTCCAGGGCCTTCTGCTTGGCCTCCGATATTTCCGGCCCCGTGCCGCTCATGGTGGTGCCCAGCAACTGCGCGCTGCCCTTGGGGTCGTTGAAGTAGCCGGCCACGGCCTTCTTCACCTTTTCACTTGAGCCCATCAGCCAGAGCACGATGAAGAGCGACATCATGGCTGTGACAAAATCCGCATACGCCACCTTCCAGGCTCCACCATGGTGTCCGCCATGGCTGACCTTCTTCTTGATGACGATAATCGGTCTTCCTCTGTCGCTGGCCATCTGCTCCTGCTCTCAGTTTCCCGGCTTTTGATGCTAGGCTGCGGCGGCCGCCTCGGCCGTACCACCGCCCTTGCAGTTCTTTTCCATCTCGTTGAAGTCGGGGCGCACGCTGCCGGGGATAGCCCGGCGGCCCATTTCAATGGCGATCATCGGAGCAGAGCCCTTCAGAAAAGCCAACATCACCACGCGCAACACATGCAGATATTCGTTATGCTCATCGGCGGTTTTGCGCATGCTGGAGCTGATTGGACCCACCACGCCGTAGCAGGCCAGAATGCCCAGGAAGGTTCCCACCAGAGCGGCCGCCACTTTTTCGCCAATCTCCTCCGGCGGTCCGCCGAGCGCGCCCATGGTGATGACCACACCCAGCACGGCTGCCACAATGCCAAGGCCAGGCAGCGCATCGGCCACGGTGGTCAGCGCGTCCACAGGCTGTATCGCCTGGTGATGATGGACCTCCATATCCAGTTCCATCATCTGATCCATGTCGAACGGCTCCACGCCTCCGGTGATAGCAGTACGCAAGGTGTCGCAGAGAAAGTCCACCGCGTGATGATCAGCCAGAAAGTCAGGATAGTTTTTGAAGAGGCTGCTCTCCGCCGGCTTCTCCACATCCATTTCCACGCTCAACAGGCCCTCTTTCCTCACCTTGTTGAGGAACTGGTACAGCATTCGGAGCGTGTTCAGATAGCGTGCCTTGGTGAAAGGTGATCCCTTGAGCACACCTAACAGGCCGGCAATGACGCCCTTGATGATGTGCAGCGGATTGGCAATCAGCAACGTGCCAATGGCGGCGCCTCCCAGGATAAGGAGTTCCGCCGGCTGCACAAGAACAGCAATGTGCCCCTTCTCCATCAGGAAGCCGCCAATCACAGCTCCGAGCACAACCACGATGCCTATTATGGCAAACATATCTTTCCCCCTACTGGCGGCGTAATCGTGTTGCCCCCCGCATGCATACTGGTCTGGAGGGCTTTCTGCGCCTGCTTGAGCAATTCCGTCAGAGTACTGATTTCACCCTTTCGCACCTGGCAGGCTCCAATACTCACAGTCAACTGCACACGATCACCCCACCAGCGAAAATCCGTGGTGCGTGCCAGCCCAGCCAGTTTTTTGGCATGAACTGACAACAGATCCGCGTTCCGCTCATGCGCGATAACCAAAAACTCATCTGTTCCCCAACGGCCTATCTCTTCGGACGGGCGGAGGCCCTGCGCGATGGCATGCTGCATTTTCACCAGCATGGTTTCGCAGGCCGCTAGGCCGTGGGTTTTGCGCAGTTCATGCGCCTGATCGACGGAGATCCACAAAACGCCAAAGGGATCGCCCTCGTTCTCGAAATCCTCAAACACCTGTGCCAGCCTATCTTCCAACTCCTGCTGACTGGCCGCGATGCTGCGATCATCACCGGCATCGCCATGCGGCAACGCATCCAAACTGCGGGAGGGATGGAACAATACCGCGCGTCCAATCCTTCCGCCAAGCCCATCGCGAAGAACCAAATAACTTCCGATCAGCGGCACATCGTGCCCCTGTTTGTGCCGCAGGCGCATATGCCTCTTGCGGCCTGCCGCCTGTTCGACCTCACCCAAGGCTGCCGCTTCCTCGCCCAGTAACGAACCGAGCGATTCCGGAGCAGGACGCCCCAACACTTCAATCGCCGCATAGCCAGTGATTGCTTCTGCCGCCCGGTTCCAGCACACAGGCTCACCTGCGGGGCCCTGTATCACAACCCCATCAGGAAGACTGTCCAGCATGGCTTCCAGAAGCTCGCTTCGCTCCATCATCCCTGCCCCAAGCCTCTCGTTCTGAACTTTGTTGCCTTTGGTTCGCCTGCTTGCGCGCTGTTGCGGCAAATTGGCGTGAGAGACTCCCACAGCTTTTTCATCGGCGCTCAAGCAACGAACTTCATTCAGGCTTCCCGCAGAGAGAAATGAATCTGTGAATTTCATCCAAAATAGAGCAGCCTCCCCCGAAAACTTATTTTCCGGGAAGAGGCCGCACTAAATTATTGATTTTCCTTAATTACCGACAATCAGAAACAGATGACGAACGGCGTTTTCTAGGCGCTCGCACGTACCCATTCCAGAATGGAACGGACCCCTGTACCGCTCGGTCCCTTGGCAATCCAGGGCTGGGCGCTCTCCACCCAGGCCATGCCGGCAATATCCAGATGCAGCCACGGAGTGTCCTCGGCAAACACATGCAGGAACTCGGCGGCCGTGCAGGCTCCGCCCCAGCGTCCCCCCGTATTCTTGATGTCGCCGATGTCGCTCTTGATCATCTCGGCATATTCCTCGCCGATGGGCAACCGCCAGAACTTTTCGCCGGAGACCTTGAGCGCCTGTTCAAAGTTTGCGTAGGCCACATCGTCATTGGCAAAGACGCCGGCATTGATCATGCCCAGCGCCACCACGCAGGCGCCGGTCAGCGTGGCCGCATCGATCAACTGGGTTGCGCCCAACTGCTTGGCGTAGAGCAGGCCATCGGCCAGCACCAGGCGGCCTTCGGCATCGGTATTGATGATCTCGATGGTCTTGCCGTTCATGGCCGTCTGCACATCGCCTGGCTTCTGCGCCTTGCCATCCGGCATGTTTTCCGTGGCACAGACTACGCAGATCACCCGCACCTTGGGCTTGAGCAGTGCAATGGCACGCATGGCGCCCAGCATGGCCGCACCACCAGCCATGTCGTACTTCATCTTCTCCATATTGTCGCCGGGCTTGAGCGAGATGCCGCCGGAATCAAAGGTGATGCCCTTGCCTACCAGGCCGAGCACGGGGCCTTCCTTCACACCCTCCGGCTCATAGCGCAGCACAATCAACGCGGGCGGCTCTTCAGAACCCTGCGCCACGCTCCAGAAAGCGCCCATCTTCAGTTCCTTGATTTTTTCGGTGGAATGAATCTCCCAGCCAAGCCCCACCTCCTGAGCCATGGCAGCGGCGCGCTGAGCAAGAATCGTCGGGGTCAGCTTGTTGCCGGGCTCGTTCACCAGCGAACGGGTAAAGTTCTGGCTCTCGCCGATCACCACACCCTCGGCAAAACCTGCCTCGACGGCAGCCTTCTCTGCGGCAGAGGCGGCAACAGTGAGCTGCTCGATACTTTTATCCTTGCGGTCGGAGCGGTAGGTGTCGGGATCGAAATCGCCCACCAGTGCGCCTTCCACGGCGGCACGGGCAACTGCGGCATCCGGCAGACCGGCCACCGGCAGCAGGAAAGTCAACTCCCGCAGGTTGCGGGGTTTGGCAAAGCGCACCGCGGTTCCAGCGGCCGAGCGAACGCCGTTAACCGTCAACTTGGCTTGCTTGCCCAGGCCCACAAGCAGCAGGCGGCGGGCCTTCACACCGGCCGGCGCATGCAGCAGCAGGGTTTCATTGGCTCCGGCCTTAAATTCGCCTGTGGCCAGAACAGCCGCGGTAGCAGACTTCAAAGCCTCATCTGCCGTTAGCAGCACGGGGGCAGGGTTAGCGTCGGGTCCCTTTTCAGTCTGTGCATCGGCGGCCAGAGCCACCAGCAGTTCCGTCTCGATCCCTTGCGGTTCGGCAAAACAAAGCGTCGTCTTCATGTAGCCATTCTTGCACTGCGGACGTAAAGACGGCCAGACGCCCGCGGCGCGGCAGAGAAACCCCGCCCACGTTCAACCAGCACACGTCCCGAAACGGACATGGTGCGTCTTTCAGACGACTATCAGCGCGCCAGATTAGCCGCGCAGCAGAGCAGCCAGATTCTGCAGCAAACGTACTGCCAGCGCCAACGCTAGCGCACCCAGGCCATACAGGACGAAGTTGATCGCCAGGGCAAGGGCCAGAAAAACAATGGCCATGAAGCCTTGCGGTTCAACCACCAGCACAATAGCCGAGGGCCACAGCAGGTCCATGCCGCTCAAAAAACCTTCTGAATCACCCAGCACAGGGATCAAACTCAGCAGAAACAACCCTACCGCCGCTCCCAGGCCGACGACGCCACCGCGCATGAACCAAACCAGTAGATCCGGACGCGACTCCTCTGTTGCCACCATGCATTCCTGCAACATAGCTCCACTCCCCGCAACACATTACGCTCCAGAGCCCCAGACCCCTGCGTTGCTGTATAGATCGGCTGGAAATGGAGAAGCTATACCAGTTCAGTTCTTGGGCAGAACCTACTTTTCAAAAGAACACGCCACTCCCTGATTCACCTTGAACCCAGGGGGCTGTTGCCGGTATTTTGCTTTAGCGGCCCATGCGGTGCTTGCTGGCATTGATGGCGGAGCGGGCTTCTCGGTCGGCTTCACGGCGGCGTTCGGTTTCGCGCTTGTCCCAGTCCTGCTTACCCTTGGCCACGGCCAGTTCGCACTTCACCTTGCCGTTCTTAAAGTAAAGCCGGACAGGGATGAGCGTATGGCCCTTGATCTGCGTCTTGGACAGTAGCTTGTGAACCTCTTCCCGGTGCAGGAGCAGTTTCCGTGTGCGGGTTTCCTCGTGATTGTTATAGCTCGCATGGGAGTAAGGGCCAATATGCATGTTCAGCAGAAACGCTTCGCCATCCTTGACCAGGCCATAGGAGTCGCGCAGGTTAGCTTTCCCCTCGCGGATACTCTTGACCTCGGTACCACGCAGGGCGACGCCAGCCTCGAACTTCTCCAGCAGGAAGTAGTTATGGTAGGCCGCACGGTTATCGGCCGCGTTGCGCTCGCCCGAGGCTACCGGGTCGCGGGGCCGCTTCGGCTTGGCCTCAGGGGCCGCCTTGGGGGGCGCGATCTGGTGCATTTGCTGACGGGCCACGGGGAACCTTCCTTGCTTCATCCTAGCATTTACATAGGTTGGCCGCATGATTCCAGGCCTGTTGCCCAGGGCGCGCAGGGGATGAGACCTGCAGCGGTCAGCGCCCGGCACGCGGCGCGGCCGACGTCGTACCCGGAGGCAAAAGCTCTTTGGAACGGGGTAAAACGCCCGAATGGCAGCTCCCGGCCCGCCACGGGCCCTACGTCCGGACAGAAATTTACATTGGGTCCGGAGGCCCATCCGACACCTGAAACCGGAAATCCTGTACAACCTGCGTTGCTTCGTTTCTTATTGTCCTGCCTGCACTTTGCTAAAATGAGGCATCGTTGGCCCACAAGCGCCGCCTGCCGCGCACGGCGTGGACGGGACATTCACGACTGCGTCGGGGCGCACCAACGCCACCCCTTTCCGTCCACCAACCGGTGTACGGAATACCAGACGCCCGGGAGTTTGATGAACCGCCGCACCTGTTCGCCGGCTGCTGCCGGCCCTGTTTCCTCACGTTTTCTGGCTGCCCTTCTGCTCCCGGCGATGGGCTTTGTGCTGGCTCTTGCGGCTCTGCCCGCGCAAGCTGAGAGCGCTGCGTCGTTTTTCAAGAACGGCCAAGCGGCCGAATCCCGCGAAGACTACGACGCTGCCTTTGAGAATTATCAAAAGGCCTACAATCGCGCTCCCAAGGATCTGCGCTTCCGCGCGGCGCTTTACCGCATCCGGGTTCCGGCTGCGGCGCTGCATTTGGGCCGCGCCCGCAAGCTGACGGAAAGCGGCGACAATCAGGCCGCTCTGGCCGAATTGTTGCGCGCCACCCAGATTGATCCGGCCAACGAAGCCGTACTGCAGGAGATTGCCAAGCTGCGCGCCAAGGCCAGCCCGGCCGCCTCCGGCTCCGGCGGCGCTCCATCGGCGGATGCCGGCCAGGACGAGATTGATTCCATCAGCTCGCCTGTACTGCTCCGGCCTGTCTCCAGCGAACCGCTCAGCCTGCACATGACCGAAGACGCCAAGGTGATTTATCAGGCGATCGGCAAAGCTGCCGGCGTGAACGTGCTGTTTGATCCCGATTACACCAGCAAGCGCGTCCAGGTGGACCTGAACAACGTATCGCTGGTGGATGCGCTGCGCATTGTGGGCACGCTCTCCAACACCTTCTGGCGGCCGATTACCGCCAATACCCTGTTTGTGGCGCAGAACAGCCGCGTCAAACGCACCGAGTTGGACGAACAGGCGGTGCAGACCTTCTATTTGACCAATGCCTGGCAGCAGAACGACATGAACGATGTGCAGACCGCTCTGCGCAACGTAATGCCCAATGCCAAGGTCTACGGCGTGGCCAGTCAGAACGCCATTGTGATGCGCGGCACCCCGGATGAGCTGCTGCTGGCGCAAAAGCTGATCGACGATCTGGACAAGGCCCGCGCCGAAGTGGTGGTGGACATTGCCATCATGGAAGTGAGCAAGAATTTTGAGCGGACGCTGGGCATTGCCTGGCCCACCACCGCTTCAGTCGCGCTGACCACGTCCAGTACGAGCACGTCGTCCTCTTCCTCGTCGTCGAGCAGCACCTCAACCACCACCTCCACCACGCCCACGCTCTACAATCTGGCCAACCTGAAGGCCTCCAATTTCGCGGTCACCATCGGCTCAGCCACGCTGAACATGCTGCTGACCGACTCGAACACCAAGATCCTGCAGAGCCCGCGCATTCGCGCCACCGACGCCCAGAAGGCCTCGATGAAGATCGGTTCGCGTATCCCGATCGCCACCGGTTCGTATTCAACCGGCACCACCACCACCAGCGTGAGCGGCCTGGTGAACACGCAGTTCCAATATCAGGACGTGGGCGTAAACATCGAGATGACGCCCACCATCCACTACGACCGCGATGTGACGCTGAAGATCAAGATCGAAGTCAGCTCGCACTCCGGCGACCAGACCATCAGTGGCGTAACCGAGCCCATCATCAGCCAGCGCGTCATCGATCAGGTGATCCGGTTGCGCGAAGGCGAAGCCTCCATTCTTGGCGGCATCCAGGACAACGAAAATACCGCCTCCTGGAGCGGCTGGCCGGGCCTCTCCTCCATCCCGCTGCTGCGCTATCTGTTCGGCTCCAAAGACACCAAGCTGACCGACGATGAGGTTGTGTTTGTGGTGGTGCCGCATATTGTGCGCGCACAGGATCTGGGCCCCTCAAACCTGCGCTCTGTGGATACCGGCTCGGGCCAGACCATCGAACTGCGGCACGTGGATCAGGCTTTTGTGACGCCAGCCGCGCCGCGCGCCGCCAATCCTCCCACTGCGGTGCCGGGAATCCAGGCGCAAAACGCCCAAGCCGCCGTGCCCAGCGCACTGCAACAGATGCAGGATCCGAACCGCATCAATGGCACTGCCGCCACCCTGGCGCCCGCGGCTCCGTCTGCCCAGCCGCCCGCAGCCCCCGCAACCACGGGCGGCGGACTGGCCTTCACGCTTTCCGCCCCACCCGCAGCCCAGCTCGCCAATGGCGGCACCTTCAACGTGCCCGTTCTGCTGCGCAACGGAGCGGACATCGCATCCGTGCCCTTGCAACTGCATTACGATACCGCCCGGCTGACACTGGTCAACGTATCTGCCGGCGACATGCTCAACCGCGACGGGCAGGCTGTGGCGCTGATCCATCGCGACGACGGGCCGGGTAATCTCACGGTTGTATCCTCACGCCCGCCAGGCTCGGCCGGCATTACCGGTTCCGGCACGGTATGCGTGCTCACCTTCCAGGCCAAGACGCCCGGAGCCACCTCCATCGCGCTCACCCGCGCCGGAGCCATCGGCGGCAGCCAGCAACCGATTCCCGCGGCCACCACGGAACTGAACCTTGAGATCAAGTAAACCGATGACGATCAGCCTCCAATCCGGAACACGCACCACGCGGCGCTGCAAGCGCGGCGAGCGCGGCCTGACGCTGGTGGAGCTGATCGTCACCTTTACCATCCTCTCGATCCTGGCCAGCGCTGCCCTGCCCCTTGCCCGCTTTCAGGTAAAGCGCGAAAAGGAGCGCGAACTGCGCCGGCAACTGTGGTCCATCCGCGATGCCATTGACCGCTACAAGGATGCCGCCGACCGGGGCGCATTCCAGACCAAGATCGAGAGCCAGAACTATCCGCCGGACCTGCAGACGTTGGTGACAGGCGTGGATGTACAGGGCAAGAAAGTCCGCTTCCTGCGCCGCATCCCTGTAGATCCGATGACCGGTAAGGCGGAGTGGGGCATGCGCTCCATGCAGGACGATCCGAACTCCGATTCCTTTGGCGGACAGAGCGTCTTTGACGTCAACTCAAAATCCCAGGGCACGGCTCTGGACGGAACCCGTTACTCCACCTGGTAAGGACAGGAGAGGCCATCGACGTGCAAAAAACTGTCCAATCCGAACGCGGCTTTACGCTCTTCGAGCTGCTGGTCGTCATGGGGATCATCGCGATTCTGGCCACCATGGCCCTGCCCCGCTTTGCCGCCTCCATCCGTGCTGCCCGCGAGGCCGTGCTGAAGGAAGATTTGCACGTGATGCGCTCCGCCATCGAGTCCTACACCATGGACAAGCAGAAAGCCCCGCAGTCGCTGGATGATCTGGTGCAGAATGGCTACCTGAAGGCGGTCCCGGTGGACCCCATGACCCAGAGCAAAGACAGTTGGGTGGTGAACAATTCCGACGCCATGAGCTCGGTGGACCAGACAGAACCGGGCATTGACGATGTCCACTCCGGCTCGGACCAGATGGGCTCAAACGAACAGCCTTACTCCACCTGGTAAGGAATCCTCCTGCCCATGCCGGAAGCACTCAGTCCCGACCCCACCTTGTTGGCGGAAATCCACGCCACGCACGCCTTTTATGCGGCCCTGGCGCCGCGCCTTGACCCTGCACATGCACTCGGCGGCACGCTCCTCCTGGCCGGGCAACTTCAGGAGCAGGCTGTACCGCTGATCCGCGCGGCCAACATTGCCGGAGCCGCCACACTGACCGTTTCCGCATCTACCGGAGAGCTGCGCGGCGCCATGCGCAACGGAGTCATCGACTTCATCGTCACCTCACTCGATGAGGCTCTGCGCATTTTGAAGAACGAACTGCGCAAGCGGCTGCCGGTTGCAGTGGGAGTGCAGACCGAGCCGGCCGCAATGGGCAACGAGATGATGGTGCGCGGCGTACAGCCCGACCTGCTCACGCCGTACGCTGCGGCCGTTGAGCCACTCTGCGCGCGCGCCCTGTTTCTGGAACGTGGAGCTCTGCTGGTGGAGCCACAGGAGGAAGATGCGAGTCTGCCCCTGCGGATCTGGCCCGTACCTTCCGCTTGGAGCACCCGCATGAATGAGCTCGATGCAAAGCTTGGCGAACTGCTGCCGGCGGGAGCGCAGGCCCAGCGGCGCTGGCTGCGGCTCTCGCCACGCTACCTGGGCGCACCGGCGCGCAGATTGCGCTCATCGGCCTGTGACAACGATCTTGCGCAGGCAATCCAGACTATCTTGCAGAGTTGAAGCAACCTGCACGGATCGCCATCTTCATCCACCGTGTGGCGATCCAGAATGAGACTCTCGGCGTTGCAGAGCCTTCCGGTTGCTCAGCCAGCCGCCGCTTCCACCCGCGCCCAGAGTTCCTTCATCCCGTAGCCGGTTTTAGCGGAGATGGCCAGAATCTCTTCCACTTCCAGCCCTTTTTTCAAAGCAGCCAGATTGCGGGTGCGCTCATTGCCACTGAGCCGGTCTACCTTGGTAGCCACCACCACAAAACCACGCCCCACCGAGCGCAGCCAGTCCAGCAGGAAGCGATCACTCTGCTGCACACCAATATTCGAGTCCACCAGGCAGATAGAGAGCTTGAGCTCTTCCCGTTCGGCCATGTAGGGCTCAATAAAGCTGGGCCACTCCGAGGAGATGGATTTTGAAATCTTGGCAAAGCCGTAGCCGGGCAGGTCAGCCAGCACAATGCGGCCCACCTTGCGCTCGTCGCGCAGCTCAAAAAAGTTGATGGCGCGGGTACGGCCAGGCGTGGAGGAGACCTTGGCCGCCTTGACGCCCACCAGGGCGTTGAGCAAACTCGACTTGCCTACGTTCGAGCGGCCCAGGAAGGCAACCTCGGGCAAGCGGTTGGTGGGAAACTGGCTGGCGGCCATCGCCGAAAGAAGAAACTGTGTGGTGTAGCGCATCGTAATCTGCTCCGGGCCATTGCTGCCCGGCCTCTTTCAAGGATACAGGGGCAGCCTCTACTGTGGCGGATGGATGTTGCGCAGCCCCTGCATCAGCCACATACTGGCCTGCCAGGTGAACTCCAGCGTGCGCTCCGGCCCCATGGGCAAGGTGCCGCTGACCGCCAGCTTGGCAATGCCGTGCACCAGCGACCAAGCCGTCAGCGCCAGCGGCAGCGAATCACCGCCAGGAAGCGTTCCGGCCAACTGGGCATCCTCAATGCAGCCCATCAAAACACCGAACGCGCCCACTCCGGTAGGCGGCTTGGCGCCGTTGTCCGGCAGTTCGCGGGCTAGGTCAAACATTACGGCGAAATGATTGGGCCAGCGGAGCGCGAACTCCACATAACCGCATCCGCTTAACTGCAGTCGATCCTGCGCGTTAGCGCCACGATTCACGGCCAGTTCCATGGTCTCTTTCAGGCGCAGGAAACCTTCATCCGCAACGGCCATCAGCAGCTCATCGCGCGAGGCAAAGTGGCGATACGGCGCATTGTGGCTGACTCCGGCGCGGCGCGCCACCTCACGCAGCGTAAAGCCCTTCGGGCCCCGTTCGCCCACCAAAGCCACCGCAGCTTCCACCAGAACCGCACGAAGATTTCCGTGATGATACGGCTTCTCTTCCGTCATTTTGGGATTTTAACGCTGCCATGTTGACACAGGCAACATGTAGGGCTAAATTGGATTTCAGCAGGATGTGGCCAGTGTCCACATTGCCAAAATACGCCCACTGACCGGAGGTACTGATGACGCAAATCTCTTCCACCCCTTTGCAGAAAGCCTCGCTGAACGGCCCCTGGGATGCCATCGTGATTGGCTCCGGCATGGGCGGCCTCACTGCCGCTGCCCTGCTCAGCCTGCACGGAAAGAAGCGCGTGTTGGTGCTGGAAAGGCACTATGTAGCCGGCGGCTATACCCACACTTTTGCGCGTCCCGGCTTCAGTTGGGATGTGGGCGTGCACTATATCGGCCAGGTGGCCAACCCCAGCGATCAGGTTCGCCGCGCCTATGACCACCTGACCAACGGCCAGCTCGCGTGGGCGCCCATGCCCGAGGTCTACGACCGCACCGTGATTGCAGGCAAGGCGTTTGCATTTATCCGCGGAAAAGAGCGGCTGCGGGCTGCCCTCAAGGAACGTTTTCCGCAGGAGAGCGGCGCCATCGACCGCTACTTCAAAGCCGTGCATGCGGCCGCGCGCAGCAGCGCTTTCTACTATGCGGAAAAGGCCGTTCCCGCGCCGGTTGCCGCGCTGCTGGGCCGCTTGCTGCGTGCGCCGCATCTGCGCTGGGCGCGGCAGACAACCCGTCAGGCACTGCGCAGGATGGGCATTAGCCCGGAGCTGGCCGCAGTGCTAACCGCGCAGTGGGGCGATTATGGCCTGACGCCTGGTGCAAGCAGTTTCGCCGTCCATGCCGTCATCGTGGAGCACTATCTGGAGGGAGCAAGTTACCCGGTAGGCGGAGCCGACCAGATTGCGGCAACCATCATTCCCCAGATTGAGCGCGCTGGCGGCATGGTGGTAACGAGCGCGGAGGTTGCACAAATAATGGTGCAGTCAGGTAAGGCCACCGGCGTGAAGCTTGCCGACGGCCAACGTGTGGAAGCTCCGTTGGTCATCAGCGATGCGGGCGCGGCCAACACTTTTTTCCGTCTGCTACCGGAGGAGTTGCCGGAGCTGGCACAGATGCGCGCCAAGCTGCGTACCTTTGCTCCCTCCATGGCGCATTTGAATCTCTTCGTCGGGCTGCAAGGGACCAGCACTGAACTGGGCCTGAGCGGCACACAGCACTGGATCTATCCCGAGAGCGATCACGACGCGGCCATGCAGCGCTTCCGCAAGGATCCGAGCGCGCCGTTGCCCTCAGTCTTCATCAGCTTTCCTTCCGCCAAGGATCCGGAGTTCGAACAGCGGCATCCGGGCCACGCCACAGCGGAGGTGATTGCGCCTATTCCTTACGAGTTGTTTGCGCACTGGGCGGGGACAGGATGGATGAAGCGCGGCGCGGAGTATGAAGCCTTCAAGCAACAGTGGGCCGAGCGGCTCACGGCGGAACTGCTCCACCACTTCCCGCAGCTTGAAGGACGCCTTGCGCACGTGGAGCTCTCCACTCCGCTCTCCACGCGACACTTCATGAACTTCCAGCATGGCGAGATCTACGGCATCCCAGCCACTCCGGCACGCTATGAATTCCGCGAGTTGGGGGCACGTACGCCGATCCGTGGCCTGCTCTTGACCGGAGCCGATGTGACGGGCTCGGGCGTTACCGGCGCACTCTACGGTGGAGCCGTGGCAGCCGGACTGGCGCTCGGCAAAAACCTGAT
>Ga0207738_100171_pt1 | contig 15279 bp, 5 predicted proteins | sample LuqExpMetagenom9_FD_187767 | JGI IMG/M metagenome (GOLD analysis project Ga0207738, IMG submission 187767) | Tropical forest soil microbial communities from Luquillo Experimental Forest, Puerto Rico - Sample 9 (SPAdes) | ecosystem: Environmental > Terrestrial > Soil > Tropical forest ... | reverse complement strand
TTACATTAAGCGCCGCGGCGGTTGGCAGCGGCGCGCAATCCATCGCAGTCCAAATGGTTTTCTCCGGCGATGTTGGATATCTTCATTCGTTCAACTCCTCCAGTGCAGCCACCGCCGGAATCAACAACCCCTCTTCGCCACAGTTCTACTACGCGCCGTACACGGTCAATGCAGGCGCCACCATCAACAGTTTCTCGGTCCCCATTGCGTATTCTTCCTCCACCGCGCTTTCCGGGACAGAAAATGGCTACTTTACTTTGCAGTCACAGTGGTACCCTGCAGTGCCGGTTCCAACCTGCTCGGTCGGCACACTGAATCCGCCCCAATCTGCGCTCATCGATCCCATCGCGGACCTGGTGATAGAGGCCGGTACCCTGAACATCTCTCTTGGACTTGATCTAGCATCCTCGCAAATCGTCAACGGAAATCAGTTCGGCCCAACAACAGGAACCACGACACCGGTGCCCATCATGGCCTATTCGCCAACCGAAGTAAAGAACTGGCTCACGGCCTTCAGCGGGCATACCAATTTGATTTCGTATTTCGAATTGGGGAATGAGCCAGACAACTACTCTGGCCAGGTTACAGCCGGATATTGGGGATACAGGGCACCCGCCTACGGAGCCACGGCGAATGTTACCAATCCTACCGATTATTGGTACAACAACTTCGCGGACGCCACTACGGCCATCGCGGCCAACGGTGGAACCTCAGGTATTCCGTTCCTGAACCCATCGATTGCCGTAAATGCGTATCACGTAAGTCTTATCGGCAGTTCTCTGGCGTCTCCCTTTCCCACCATCCCAACCAATCCGGTGACGACGCCAAACAATCTCACGCTGATCAGTGAAGGGCTGGGAGCCAACTCGCAACACAACTATCCATATGGAAACCAGACAATCTGTCCGGCCTACTCCATTCAGACCATCACGCGTTCGACGGTCAATGGCAGCACCGTGGGAACCACCACTGTGACGCTCCCTTCGACACAACCAACTAACCTTAGCACACCTATCGGTTTTGCAACCACAGGATCCACGAGCTATAACGCAACCACGGGACTGGTGACAGCAACCCTGGCGAATCTGGATACGATTGTGAGTGGCCACACCTGGGCAAATAATGTGCTCACGGTAAACACGGCGACGACACCAATTGTGACAGTGGGCCAGGTCATTCAGCTCAACGGCTTCACGATCGATACCGCCATGAACGGCCAACCTCTTCAGGTGCAGTCAACCACTGGCAGTGGATTCACCGCGAGCTATCCGCTCTACACCCATGCCAACGGCACCTACTTCGACACAGGCTTCGATCAGTTGTATGTGTATCAAGGAGCAACTGGCATGACCAGCCTCATTACCAACAACACAAGTCTCAATATGGCAGGCGTAACAGTTGCGACCATCTCACCCAAAACGCAGCCCGCTACCATCACCTACACAACCAGCGTGGGCACGCCTCTCAACCCCGCAACCCTTGGTAACGGCGGCCAGATTGTATTGACCGCCATGTACGGGAATGTAACCAACACGCCGCTGGGCTCAACAAACGGCAGCAGCCTGGATATGGTTCCTACGGCGAACATCGGTTACGGAACGCCTGCAGGCGTCCAAGGTTCATTTCAGTCCTCGAGTACTCTGGGCGGAGCCTATCCGCAAACTCTGGCATTGATTCTGGGGCCGTCGAATGCATCGCCCACAAGCTCGATAACCTATCCCTACTATGGCGATCCAAGCATCGGATACCAATCGAGTAACTTCAATCAGATCGGCGCAGTGTTGATGACGGCGACATCACCAACCACTCTCACTTTTCTTCAACCCGGTGTGTCGGACACAGCATCTTCAGGCACTCTTACGCTTGTCAACGGTTCAGCCACCAACAGCATCATTAGCCCGGTGAAGAGTCCCACGTGCAATCCGCAAGATCTGCTCATGTTGCCCATCACCAGCACCAAAGGAACGCAACTGAACGCCGCATCGATCCGCGAAACGAAGTTGCTGAGTGAGAGCGTTGCGCAGACGCCCATACCCTATCGTATGGGCGAACAAAACTCCATGTCGCCCTCGCAATCCGGCCTATCGAATGTTCTGCAAGATGCGCTATGGCTTGCGGACGAGGTGAGCGTGATGGCCACATTCAATGGCTCAGGCGGAACAACCGGCGGTCCCCTGAACTCTCCGATGAGCGGTTTCGACGGCTTCAATCAGTTCACCGGAGAAGCAGTCCTCTACAACATGTGGCAATGGACTTTTTCACCGGGCACGAGCAACGGGATAAAAACATTCAGCTTCCAGAATCAAACCGGTAGCGGGCCTGGCGTGCGCCCTCCTTATTACGCCATGCTGGCGCTTGCCAAATTATTCGGCAATGGCGCAAAACTTGTGAGCGTCAATTCCGCCTCGGTAATCCCCAACCTCACCATTTACGCAACGATTGATAACCAGAGTCCCGCGCACTACGCAGTAATGATTATCAACCGCAGTGAGGCTGTGTCGGGGGCGGTACAAATCACCATTCCGAATCCTAACTATGTAGCTGGCTCTTACACACTCATCACGGCCGGACAACCATCGCTCGTGTTTGCGAATAATGTGACGCTGACCGCTTTGTCTGGAATCGGTACGGCCACCGCGACCTTCACATTCCCAACCACTGGAAGCCCCAATGCAACCAATCTGGTGATCGGAGAGCCGTTCACGCTGTCAGGATTTTCGGGAAGCTATGCATGGCTCAACCAGAACATTACTGTCGCAACAATTTCGGGAGGCACCGTCACCGCAACCGTATCCAACTCGACGGGCTTCACTGCCAGTCAGACCGGAACCGCGACCGAGCAATGCATGGCCCAGCCTTATCAGTGCCAGTTCGGCATCACCTATGGAGGTCAAACCTTCGACGGAACACAAACCGGCACTCTGATTGGTACCGCCAGCGGTTTAACGGTCACCAGCACCCCAACGCCCAACACAAGCGTTTATCTCGTCAATTCTCCAGCCAGCAGTATTGTGCTGCTCGACCTTACGCAATAGGCCGATTCGATCTGTGCCGTAAATGACGGCAATGGGCTTAGTAAAACAGTACTAGCTGAATGGTGACTTGAGTCTGTTTTTGGTTCATTGTGCCTGCGGTCAACCACGACCTGACCTGCGGCTTCATCCGGTATGCGCTCATCCAGAGCACTGTGAGGATGACATACATTGGCAGTTGCGGCAAGGAAAGAATTTTCTTCCGCAGATTTTCGTGGGGGATCCTGGTCCGCCAGGACATGCTCCTCTGAGTCCGTCCACCGTTCTGCAAGTAGCACGTGTTGATCGTTCGTTCATTCGTGTACACTCTTCATCATTCTGCGGAGACCAGGGGAACGGGGTCATTCCCTTGGCAGAAACAACGCGCCCTGAAAGTCAATCCATCTATAAAACCGGAGTGACCGATGAAAACCTACAGAAGACTGTGGATCGCGCTGATTCTTGTTCTGGCAATCTCATTTGCCGTGTTAGGCGGAATAGGCCGCCAAATGATCAGCCATGCCCCGCCGATTCCTGATCGAGTGCTCACAACGGACGGGCAGCTTCTTTTCACCGGAGAAGAGATCATCAACGGACAAGGCGCGTGGCAGTCCATCGGCGGGCAAGAGATCGGAACTATATGGGGACACGGAGCGTACGTGGCGCCAGACTGGACTGCCGATTGGCTGCATCGGGAGTCCCTGTTTCTTCTGAATGGATGGGCAAAATCGGCCGGGGCGCAGTCATGGGATGAACTGACCGCCGAACAGAAGGGTGCGCTCCAGGTACATCTGCAGAATGAGATGCGCCGCAACACCTATGATCCCGCAACACGAACAACCACAATCGGACCAATGCGCGCAGCGGCATTTCAGGAACTAGAACGCTACTATGCGGCCATCTTTGCAGACGGCCGCAGCGACTATGCCATCCCATCCGGCGCTCTGACCGACGAAAACAAACTGCACGACATGGCGGCGTTCTTTTGGTGGACTGCTTGGGCCGCGACCACGAATCGGCCGGGAAGCGATATTACCTACACGAACAACTGGCCGCACGAACCGCTGGTTGGCAATGAGCCCAGCGCAGAATCCCTCGTGTGGAGCGTGATCAGTTTTGTGCTCCTGCTGGCCGGAGTCGGCGGAATGGTTTGGTACTTTGCAGCCCGCGAGCCTGAACGCGAACACGAGGCGCCACCTGAACGCGACCCGCTCCTCGGATTGAGACCCACGCCCTCGCAGAAAGCCACCATCAAATATTTCTACATCGCTGCTCTCCTTATGATCGTGCAGATCGCAGCAGGCGTCATCACGGCCCATTATGGTGTAGAAGGCGGAGGACTCTATGGTATTCCGCTCGCCCAATGGTTTCCCTACTCAATTATGCGAACCTGGCATCTGCAACTTGCCATCTTCTGGATCGCAACATCCTGGTTAGCCACGGGGCTCTACGTTGCGCCAGCAGTCAGCAACTATGAGCCGCCAGGGCAGCGTCTTGGAGTGAACCTGTTGTTTGCCGCACTCGTGCTGGTGGTTGGTGGTTCATTGGCCGGAGAATGGTTGGGGATTGAACAGAAGCTCGGCAACCTCTGGTTCTGGTTTGGAAGCCAGGGCTATGAATACGTTGACCTGGGCCGCTTTTGGCAGATCCTGCTCTTCATCGGGCTTACGTTCTGGCTTTGGCTTATGTGGAGAGCCTTGCGCCCAGCTCTGCATTCGCCTTCAGAAAATCGTTCGCTCCTGATTCTTTTTCTTATTGCCAGCATTGCGATTCCGCTGTTCTACGCGTCGGGATTGATGTATGGGCAAAGAAGCAATCTCGTCACGGCTGAGTACTGGCGCTGGTGGGTCGTCCATCTCTGGGTGGAAGGCTTCTTTGAAGTGTTTGCCACTGTCGTCATCGCATTCCTGTTCACGCGTCTCAAGTTGCTGCGCACCGACACAGCCACCCGAGCCGTTCTCTTTTCGACAGTGATCTTCCTCTCTGGCGGTATTATCGGCACCTTTCATCACTTGTACTTCAGCGGAGCCGGACCTGCGGTTATCGCTCTTGGCGCAGTCTTCAGTGCTCTCGAAGTAGTGCCGCTTGTATTGATCGGATTCGAGGCATGGGAGAACATCCGTCTCAGTCGGCAAAGAAACAAGGCCGTATGGATTGCAGCCTACAAATGGCCGATCCGTTTCTTCGTAGGAGTTGCATTCTGGAATTTCGTGGGCGCGGGTTTGTTTGGCTTTTTCATCAATCCGCCGATTGCCCTTTACTACATGCAAGGGCTCAATACGACTCCGGTGCATGGGCATACAGCTCTCTTTGGAGTCTATGGCATGCTGGGGCTGGGGTTGATGCTCTTTTGTCTGCGCGCCCTGCAACCAGGCAAAGCATGGAAAGAGCGCTGGCTGTCAGTGGCATTCTGGGCCATCAACATTGGCCTGTCTCTGATGGTGCTGTTAAGCCTTCTGCCCGTCGGACTTCTTCAGGGATGGGCTTCGGTGAAGTACGGCACGTGGTATGCCCGGTCGTCTGAATTTCTGCAGACAGGCATGATGAACAACCTGAGATGGATGAGGGTGCCTGGAGACACAATCTTTGCGATTGGGATGTTTGCTTTCTGCTGGTTCTTGCTAGGCCTCCTCACCGGTCACTCCTACGACAACAAAAGCTATGTGGAGGAAGGAAGCTGGGAAGTCATCGAGGACAAGCATTCCCATAACGGATAACTGTTAGAACACGATGCTCCGCTGCACGTGCTTTTGTCTATCAGAACCGAGCGCACCCGTCACTGGCCAGTTGCTGGTCCCAGTTGCTGATCCCAGTTGCTGATCATTGACGGGTGCCGAAACCATTCTTGGCAAGCGCCAACCACTCCATTCGCTTGCTAGCCTGGCGCAGCACGCCGGCAGTTGGCGCACGATTGCTGGAGCAGCTTCGTGCTCGAACTCGATGCCGCATCTCCCGCAACTTGATACAACCTAAATCCGCGGTTCGCCGCGACTCACGCTCGCCAAGCTCATAGCACGCTATGGCCATACAGTTCGAACGTTTGTTGCCTGGTGTAGCTCTTGACCATGCTGAAGAAGGCTTCCCGAATGGTGTCAAGGAGTTCCTTCTCAGGTGCCAGCTTCGACACATAGCCTTTTGCACCGGCATTTTTCGCCCTTGCCATCCGTTCATCCTTCTGGTGGCGTGTATACACAACCGCACTGGGAGCATGCTTCATCTGCTGCAGTTCTTCCAACAAGAGCAGCCCATCCTCCGCCTGCACCCTCATATCGAGCACCACAACATCCACCGGTGAGCGGTGAAGGATCATGAGCGCTTCTCCGTAGCTCTCTGCAGAGTCAACCACGGACATATCCTCTACTTCCCCCAACAGTGTCTCCAACCCAAGCCGCATCACAGGCTGGTCGTCAACAATTAAGATGCGAATTGTAGAATTTGCTCGCGACATTATGCCTTCTTTCATTTCCCGCCACATCCTCATACTTTTCGAACTTCCCCCATCCTTCATGCAGCAGTTCGGGAACGCAACGCTTCCTCTGCCTGTCCAGTAAACGTTGACTCTTCCACGTTTGCCAAGGTACAGTACTCTCAAGTTCAGGCTCGTTTTTCGATTGGACGCGGCTTTTTTGCCGCAGTTGAAGTTGCCGTACAGTACCGGCGCACATGCAGCCAAGTGGAGATTATGATGTCGGGCATTTCAGAGTTGGATGATTCTCCGTCATCTGCCAGCCTGCCATTAGAAGCGTCTGCAGCGCAGGTTCATCAAACTCTGGCCGCTCTTCTCGAGAGTCAGCACTTCCGCTCAAGTAAACAATCTCAGAAGCTTCTTCGCTTTCTTGTCGAACAGACTCTGGCAGGAGCAGGGCCACTGTTGAAAGAACGCATCATTGGCGTAGAAGTTTTTGGACGCGATCCTGATTACGACACCACTTCCGACCCTATCGTTCGCGCACGGGTTGCGGAATTGCGCAAACGGCTCGCCCAGTTCTTCATTGGTGAAGGAGCGCAGTGTCCTGTACGGATTGAGATCAATCCTGGTGGCTACAGCGCCTCCTTCAATTTGCAGGAGAGCCCGCTTGCAGCCGCAGCCATACCAACAAGCGGTAACGCAATCCCGCCAGAGTCGAATCCAGACCCTCTCAAGAACAACTACAACTCGTCGACAGTCCGCCTCGCAAAACATCTATACATCCCTATTGGCATCACTGTGCTTGTTCTTCTCTGCCTGGTAGCAGGCTTTGCCTGGAAGGCTCGGCACCAGTCGGATCCTCTTTTGCGTTTCTGGACGCCTGTTCTCAACACGCACAAACCCGTGTTGATCTATACCGGGTCAAATCCTGTTTATTTGCCAAGCGACTCTCTACTGGCGCGCTATCGCGCCACTCATTCACTGGATGAACTTGAGGCACAGGGCAACGAGTATCTTGTTCCGCTCACCCCAGAACAGCGTTTCAGTGCCAGCGATCTGGTGGCCATCCGCAGCACATTCGTCACGCACGGTGATGTTGCTGCCAATGTCGCAGTCGCCTCCCTGCTGACGCGGCAACAGAAATCCTTCGATCTGCGCACCGGTGAGGATGTTTCCTTTGGCGATCTACGTCAATCACCCGTGGTGTTGATCGGCGGTTTCAACAATCGCTGGACGATGCAACTCACCGGCGACCTGCAATTTATTCTGAGTCATCCGCATCTAATCCTGGATCGTCTTCACCCAGAGCGGCATTGGACCGTTCGCCGTACCCCGGACGGAAAATTACTGGATGATTATGCGTTGATCGTGCGGCTTCCTCATCTTCAGGCTGGCGAACCGCTGGTGGTCATTGCCGGACTGACAGAAAGCGGAACGCGCGCAGCCGCCGAGTTCATCACAAGCCAGAAGAGCATGCAGGAAATTGATCGTACAGCTCCTCGTGGATGGGAAAACATGAATGTAGAGCTTGTTTTGCATACTCGGACACTCAACGATCTCCCCACATCCCCGACCATTGTTGCCATGGCATGCTGGTAAAAACGATGGGCAATCTCTGCAGATCCTGCCCATGCGCACCCGGGCTCTAGTTCCGAAAAGAAGAGCCGAACAGTGTTAGCCAGTCCGTTCGGCTCTGAAAACCTCATTTCACATTCGCAATAAACCGGGGCATGCAGACAAGCATCTCCTGCCTGCATGCTCTCTACAGCCTTACCAGTTCAGCTTGGCTGAAATCTGCAGCCGGCGCGGCGAATTCGAAGGCGAGTTATTGCCCTTCGTAATCGTCCCCCAACTGGTGCTCGTTGGATCCGAGCTATAACCGCTCCAGATCGGATGATTCAGCACATTAAAGGCATCGGCGCGCACCTGAAGGCGATAGCCATGCGTCAGATCGATCCACTTGGAAAAGTTCGCATCGAACTGGTGCTTGGCCGGGTTGCGTACGCCCGTGTAGACCTTGTTCACCGACATGCTGTAACCGCTGGTCGGAATGCGAATCATGTCGAATCCCGAGCAGGATGAAGTGTACGTTGCACCCTGCACAATCGCACCCGTATCGTTGTTGTAGTAGCCTACGCACGGCGACACGCCCTGAATGCGGGAGTAGCTGTTGTTGCTATCGGGCGCCAGCGTCTTGCCACTGCCTTTCGCCTTGCCCGGATACAACCAGTTGTTCCCCGGACTCCACGGAAGACCCGACTGATAGACATAGAGCGGTGCCACTTCCCATCCGCCCACCAGCGTATCCACAATGCGATTGCTATGCCCCAGCAGCATCTGTCCACGTCCTACTGGCAGTGTGTAGCTGCCGGAGAAAGTAAAGCTATGAGCATGGTCTGTGCTGTCCACCTGACGGCCGTAAACGTTGTTCGTCGCATCCAGAATCGAACCCGCGAACATGTTCTTTGAATATGTCCAGGTCGCATGTGCTGTCAGGTTGTGGCTCACGCGGTGCGTCTCCACCACCTGAAGTGAGTTGTACCAGCTACGCACGCTATTCGAACGCTGCCACACATTCTTGAACTGCGGGAACTGCCTGCTCAGATCGAGAATGCTCAGCATGGTCGAGGTGTAGTACGACGTCCCCTCAAAGCCGGATACGTGATAGAACGGATTCGCGGCCTTGCCCGTGCTGGTGTTATCGCAGTAGTAGCGCGTGCCTCCACGCAAAAGATCGCACGCCGCCTGCAGCGACGAACTCTGCGCATTCAGGTTCCTTGAAGCCTTCATCCCCAGAGTTCTGCTCCCCTGGTAGCTCACTTCCAGCACATCCGAGCTGGTGAGCTCGCGCTGCAAGGTCAGGTTGTAAGACCACGTGTTCGGCACCTTGAAGTTCGGATCGATGAAATCGTAGGAGTTGCCCAACGACGCCTTATAGCCCAATGAAGAGCCCACGGCGGAAACAGTGCCCGTAGGGTAGGGATTGCTCGTCATCGTATCCATCGGCGTCACACCCAGACCATTCACCGAATCCACATAGCTGCTTGAGGCGTTGAAGCCATAGTTGCTGCCGCGTTCTTCCACCGTCAAATACATCAGACCGATACCACCGCGCAGCGACGTCTTCCCGTTGATGGCATAGGCCGCACCCAACCGCGGTTGCAATTCATTCTTGTTCAGCTTCCAGGCAGAACGGGGATTGCCGTTTACACCGGCAAACTCGACGCCTCCCATCGCAGAACGCCCACCGGCGGCACTGCTGCTATAGTTTGCATCTGAATTGATCGGATTCACCACGTTCTGATTGAAGCGGTAATTGATCTTGTTATGCCGCTCGGTCATCGGAAAGGTCAAGTCCCAGCGGAAGCCAAGATTCAGGGTCAACTTGGGCGTGACCTTCCAGTCATCCTGCGCCCATCCGGCCCAATAGCGCTGCGACATCATGAACAGATAGGGAGCCGAAACATACGAACTGGAGTTGGCGTATCCCAGCAGCATTGAAGCCATGGAGAAGCCGCTGGAGTAACCGCTTGCATCGCTGTTGTTGTAAAAGCGCGATGTCCAGCCCGAGCTGAAGTCGAACTCAACGTCGCCCCAGTCAGAAGGCTTGCCGAATTGCTGAATCCTGAGGTCCATGCCGGTACGCATCGTGTGCCCGCCGCGAATCCACGTCAAGCTCGGCTGATACGCCACCGTATTCTCAATTTCCTTGTAGTAAAGCGTCTTGCCTAACTGCTGGAAGCCATCGGCCTTGACCAACGGCATGCGACGGAACCATGGAACCTGCGCTGCAAAAGTAGACGACCATCCATAGTCGCTCACCGGATGATTCGGCACCAAGCCTGCCCCACTCAGATAGCGCGATACCGACAACCGGTTGTCCAGCACCAGTTTCGGCGTGAACACGTGCACTTCATCCAGAGAAAATGCGTGATCCATCGGCATGTAGCCAGGCTCGTCGGTATTGGCAGGGTTACTGCGCGGCATCGCCGACGTCTGCCCATCGGTATAACGCCGCTGCCATGACCAGCGCAGGCTCAACTTGTCGTTGTCACTCAGCGTATGATCGATCTTCGCTGTCGCGCTGCGGTACGTAATATTTTCGGTGTACATCCAGTAGCCGTTGTTCTGCCAGTTGCCTAATCCCGCGCCACCCGCAGTTGTATTCGAAGCCGGATAGTACGCGAAAATCTTGGCCATTGCCTGGTTCACACGGCTCGACGGAATAATGTTGTTCGCAAACTGCGCATGCGCCTGTTTTGTTCTTCCATCATTCGGATCCACCACACTGCTCAGCGCCGTCATAGGATCGTAAACCAATAGCGGTTGCTGGCTCTTGGTTGTCGAGTTGTAGTAGGTTACGCCGCTGAAATCGGCATAGTAGCCGCCGCTATCCTGCTTCAGCCAGTTTTTGTCCGGGGTCGTATAGGTAAACGGAGAGTTCGGCGTCACTTCCCGGTAATTCTCAAACTGCACCAGGAAGAAAGTCTTCTCTTTGCCCTTGGTAAAGTGCGGAATCCGCACCGGCCCGTCCATCTGGAAACCATACTGATCGGCGGAGTTTGTCGAGCGTGTTTTTTTGTAGAAGTTATTCTGCCACGCATTGGCGTTCATGTAGGTACGGCGAGCGAATTCGTAAACGTTTCCATGATACTTGCTCGTTCCCGACTTGAACTGCATGTCCATCGCGCCGCCCGAACCACGCCCATACGACGCATCCAGCGGATTCAAAACAATCTTGAATTCCTGTAACGAGTCCACCGGCGGTACATACGAAATGTTGTTGTTCATCATTTCGCCTGCCACGCCATCCAACGTATAAATCAGTTGCGTTCCACCCCCGATGTAGATGCTCTTGTTCACGTTGTCGAACGGACGTTGATACGTATCACTGGTGCCGTTGTAGATGCCGGGACTCAGCGAAAACAGCATCAATGGGTTTCGCGAGTTCAAAGGCATCTTCTCTATGCGGTCGGCCTCCATCACCTCGCCGCGGTCCGCCTTTGCGAATTCGATGCGTGCGGCCTCTGCCACCACCTCTATCGTGTCGCTTACCACACCCACTTGTAGCGAGAAGTTCACGGTCGACACTTCGTTCACGTGAATCGCGACACTCGATTCCTTCGCCATCCTGAAGCCCTGCTTCTCGGCCGATAGTGTGTAGACGCCAGGCTTCAGATACGGAACCGAATAATCACCAGACGTTGTCGTGACTGTCGAAGCCGTTTCTCCACTATCCTGGTTCAAGACCTGGATCTGGGCCCCCACGACGGCCGCTCCGCTTGTATCCGTCACATGCCCGGTAAATCTTGAGTTCTGCGCCAGCATGGCGAGCGGTCCCCCCGCTATCAAGCACAGAATCATCAGTATGCGCTTCATATTGTCCTCCCAAAAATCGCCAGAGCCGGCAGGGTTGCTTTCAAACATTCAGTAAAGTTACCGGTTACTTTGGCAGGAAAAATATCACATATAGATTCTTACTGTGTCAATAAAATAATCGATCAAGTTAACGATTACTATTTTCATCTCTAGTTCCCGCCAGAATCTGATCTTGCCCACCTCCGGAGAGCCTGTTTGCCACGAACAGGCAAATTCCCCGGCAAAGCCATGCATGCGCTTCTTCCGGCAGTAAATTCCCGCGCTTCCAGCAGAGACGATTTTCCAGAAGCGACACCTGCGGCAGAGAATTCGTCTGGAAGCGGGGCCTTCCGAGAGGCTAACTTCTCCTGTAATCGCATGAAAAATATAATGTTAACTACGTTACGTCACACGTTTCATACCATCCGTTCCTTCCTTGTCCGTTGCAACCGCGTTCGAATGGGTCCGCTTCTGATCGGCAGAAAAAATCGCCGCTTCGGCAAAGCAATCGACGACTGGGCTGCACGCAGGCCAGTGCATTTTTAGCAAACATTGCAAGGAGGAACCAGTGATACAGATGTTTCCATTCCAGGCGCGCGCAGGGCGAAAGCGCCTAGCGCTTCCACAGCCAGGCATTCAGAAACGGACAACCGCAGCCATGCGGCTCTATTTCGGTCTAGCTCTGCTGTTTCTCGGACTATCCACAGCCGGTGCGCAGCTCTTCACCGGATCGGTGACTGGCTTGATTACCGATCCGTCGCAGAACGTGATTGCCGGAGCGCACGTGGTGCTGACCAACACCGATACCCTCGAGGTCCGCACGGTGAGCACCGACGGCGGCGGACGCTTTACGGTAAATCAGATCAACCCGGGCGAGTACAAGATCGCCATTTCCATGACCGGCTTCAAGAGCAGTGAACGGAAATTTTCCTTGAAGGCCGGCCAGAACCTGGCCCTCGACACGCAACTGCCGATCGGCGAAGCCACCGAGCAGGTGGAGGTAACCAGCGAAGTGCCTTTGTTGGCCACCGAGGACGCCAACAAGGTTTCGTCGCTGAGCGGCAAGGATGTCGAAAGCCTTCCCTTACCTTCGCACCTGCCGATGGCCGCAGTCTGGAGCCAGAGCGGTGTGGTTGCCATCCGCACCGGACAAGCCACCTCGACCTCGGGTGGCGACCAGAACACCAACCGCATCGCGCTCAACGGTGGACGCGACGAATCAGCAGCGGTGCTGGTTGACGGCATCAGCGTTACGGCTGGTGATTGGGGCGGCGCCTTCGGCATGCCTTCTTCCGAGGCCGTCTCCGAATTCCAGATCTACCGTAACGCTTACGACTCGCAGTACGGCCGCACCGACGGTGGTGTGGTCAGTATCACGACTAAAGGGGGCGGCCAGTTCTACCATGGCGGCGTCTTCTGGCATGCACAGAACGCAACGCTCAACGCGAATTCGTGGACCAATAAACTGAGCGGCATTGCCAAAAAAGACTTCCACCAGAACCTGTTCGGCGGCCATGCCACCGGTCCGGTCTGGAGAGCAAGAAAGCTCTACGCCTTCGGCAACTATGAAGGCCTGCGGAATGCCGCGCAAAGCACGTTGCTCGGCACGGTTCCAACCGACCTGGAGCGTAGCGGCGATTTTTCGCAGTCCTACAACTCCAGTGGCGCGCTACAGACCATCTACAACCCGTTTTCAATCACCAACACGTCGCAACAGCGCACGGCCTTTGCCAACAACAAGATTCCTTCCGGACTGATGGACGCCGTAGGCCAGAAAATCATCAGCCTGTTCCCTGAGCCGAACCGCACAGGCAACGCGCTCACCAACGCCAACAACTTTGCCTCGAGCGGCATGGCGGACGTGAATTACGACCGCATGGACCTGCGTCTGGACTGGGTGGCGACCGACAAGCTGTCGATGCTCGGCACATTCATGAAGCGCTGGGATAACGCCAGCGCGCCCGTGCTGCTGGGCAAGGGCATCGACACCAACTACGTGAGCCTGAACCCAGCCTGGCGCACGCTGATCGCCGCCACTTATGTGCCTTCGTCAACGCTGGTGCTGAACACCACCGTCGCCTACTCGACATGGGGTCAGTTCCAGATTTCTCCAAGCAAGGTCTGGGGCCTGAACGGCTCAACGCTCGGTCTGCCGCAATCGCTGGTGGGCGCCATGTCGACCAAGACCCTGCCTAACCTCACCTTCTCCAACTACACCGGCATCGGCAACGGCCGCGACCTGGACTACACGCTGCATAACGCCGATTTCCAGTTCAACCTGTCCAAACAGTTCCACGCACATAGCCTGCATGCCGGATTCCAGTTGACCATCCAGCAGTTGAACGACCTGGATCAGACCTCGGGCACATTCAACTTCGGGCGCGGCATGACGGCTGGCCCAACGGCAGCCAGCGACAGCAGCACGACGGGCAACGCCATTGCCTCGGCTCTGCTTGGCACACTGGCCTCGGCCAGCGCCAACGTCAATATTGTTCCCGCCGTCGAACAACGCTACTACGCCTGGTATCTGCAGGACAGTTGGAAGACGACACAGCGACTGACGATCAACGCCGGATTGCGCTACGAAATCCAGGTACCCCGCACCGAGCGGCACAATCGGCAAAACAGCTTCGATCCCAGCGCCACCAGTCCGCTAGCCTCACTGACCGGGCTTCCGATCAAGGGTGGACTGGTCTTCAGCAGCAGCGACGACCGCAAACTGTGGGATACCGAATACAAGAACTTCGCGCCACGCATCGGTCTGGCCTACAAGGTGAACAACCAGATCGCCGCCCGCGCCGGCTACGGTATTTTCTATCCGCAGGTCGACACGGGTGGACCAACCTCGCCAACCGATGGCTACTCGGTAACGAATGCAGCGGTGGTTTCAGTCAACAACGCCGGCCTGATTCCGCAGAATCTGGTCAGCAACCCCTTCCCCAGCGGCCTGGCCGCGGCGGTGGGCAACTCTCTGGGCCTGATGACCGATGTGGGCACCTCCGTGAACGCCTTCTACCGGCATAAACCGACGCCCTATGTGCAGACCTACAGCCTGGACATTCAATATCAGCCCAAGCCTTCAGCCGTGATCGAAATCGGCTACAACGGCACGCAGGGCCGCAAGCTGGCCTGGGGCCTGTCGCGGAATCCGAACCAGCTCGATCCCAAGTATCTGTCGATGGGCTCTTCGCTGAATACCACCGTGACTAATCCCTTCTATGGCTACATCACCTCGGGCGCGTTGGCGACAACGACGATTCCAACCTACAAACTGCTCCAGGCCTATCCGCAATTCACCTCGATTTCCATGCACACCGATACTCCGGGCGCCAGCGCAAGCTATCACGCGCTGATGACCAAGTATCAGCAGCGCTACGGAACAGCTCTGAACGTGATGTTGACCTACCAATGGTCAAAGGGCATCGACAACGCTTCAGAAACGCAGGGTTGGGAACTGGGCGACGCTTTCCGGGATTACTTCCATCCGGCGCTCGACCGTTC
>Ga0207738_100167_pt1 | contig 15654 bp, 8 predicted proteins | sample LuqExpMetagenom9_FD_187767 | JGI IMG/M metagenome (GOLD analysis project Ga0207738, IMG submission 187767) | Tropical forest soil microbial communities from Luquillo Experimental Forest, Puerto Rico - Sample 9 (SPAdes) | ecosystem: Environmental > Terrestrial > Soil > Tropical forest ... | reverse complement strand
AAACCCGGTCCACAACGCCAGCAAAAACAAGCCTGCCGTGATCGAAATCGTTCTTTGAGCCCGCGAACCAAACCTCATTGGCGTTTCCATTCCACCTTCAGCTCACCCCCGGGTCCGAAGCCGAAACGGCCGTCTAAAAAGCCGGTCCCAAATAAGGCGAGGTTCTGATCGTAATATGATAAGTCCTTCCCGTACAATCCAGAAGCGGAATCTCTCAGGGCGTTCATCCGGACCAATTGCCGCCCATTGGACTGTGACGCACCATAGGCGCGCAGGTAAGGCAAAAGCGCGGCCGAGAAGCCCACAGGTCCATCTTGCGGCATGGGCACCCCCTGATCGCTGACCTTTTCCGGGGGAGCATCATGATTGGCAAGGTAGGCGCTCATGGCCGGCGTAGCCGCCAGTAATTGTCCCCGCAACGAGCCAGCCTCGTTCACCATGCCCGCCCACAGATACACCCGGATAGCGTCATAGCTGCCCATGGCCGTCTCCGGTCCCTTGTTCGCCCCTTCAGGAGCGGGCAGCGAGGCCGGATAGAACCCGTCGCCGGGCACGTATTCAATCCAATCCATGGCATACCCGTGCCGGGCGCTTTGCGCGAGCAGGCGGGGAATGTGCTCGGCAATTTCGCCCCAAGGTCCCCTGGGATCCGCCGAAGCCAGCCGCTGAAACAGGAACACAGGCAGGTAGCTGGGATTCAGCATCCAGTTATTGCCATGCTGGAACCCTGTGGGCCCAGGCAAGAGCATCTGTCCAAACCCAGGCAGATACGCCACTTCGCTTTTGGCGATCAAGCCCGCCATCTTCAAGCCAAGGTCGGTATACGCGGGGCGATTCCAGAGCCGACCCGCTTCAATGAGCGAATACGCCATCCAGACATCGGCATCGGCCGCAGAATTGGCGTCCAGGGTCTTCCAGGACCCCTCGGGGGACTTGCCCCATAGCCAGGACGGAAGCCGCGTCTCCAAGCTGCCTCCGGCCAGATTGGCCTGGGTCCAGCCTAGAATCCGGTCAAAGTGCGCGCGGTCACCGGCCACCAGGGCAAAGAACATGGCATAGGCCTGCCCTTCCGAGGTGGTGTGCTGGTCGCTTTTAGGATCGAAAACCCGGCCTTGCGCATCCACAAACCGCGCTGAATAGGCATTCCAGAGCGTCCAGGAGCGGTCCTTGCAGCCGGCGGAGACGCATAAAGAGAGCAGCAACACCGCCAGAACCACCCGCTGCCCCAATCCAGAAGCCCGTAGATTCATTCTGCTCAACTCTCTCTGCGCCCAGCGGGACGCGGTTCGAAGGCCGAAGAACACCCTCCACACGATGCGACACCGGGCGGCTCCCGCATCAGGAGAGCCGCCCGGCCAAGATCCAGCACCCAAACGTATCGGCTACCGGCTAATCAAGGTTCGCCTGCAACCGAGCTCTGGCTCTGGCACGCAACCCTTGCCTCACCCAGACGGCCATCAGGAGCGCCAGCAGCGCAATCACCGCGGCGGCCAGCCATGGGACTTCCATGAACCACATGGTAAGCCGCTTCCAGGGCGGTAGCACGCCCACATGATAGACGTTGGAGCCGATGCGGAACGATTGAAACTGTTTGCCGTGCAACACCGCCACCGAACCGGAAACCTCACTGGACTGCTGGATATTCAAGAGCGTGTCCATGAAGGCCGGGAAGGTGGAGGCGTCGCGCAGATGAATGGCAACAACAGAACGGCTAGCGCCGGGCGCGAAGGGCGATTCAATGCCTTCGATCACGGCATCGGGAACTCCGCCTGCGGTGAGCTGACCAGATTCGGCATGCTCATTGGAGGAAAGCTTCCACCACTGGTGTCCATGCAAGGGAGCAAAAAAGCCCTGCGTGTCGCGAATCTGAATCTCTCCGCTATGCAGCGCCACCGGCAGAGAGTTCTGGAGGGTGTCAAAACCGGGCTGGTCGGAGCCAGTGCCGATCACCAGGAAATCGGTATTCGCGCCTGCCCGCAAAGCCTCGGGGCCGGTGACAGTCACGCGCAGAGCCGGATAGCCGGTCTGACGGCCGAAGTGGCCCATCAGGGTCACGAAGGTTTCAATTTCCTGCTCGGTGGGCGTCGCCGGCAGCACCACGGTGGTCTCGCTGAGGTCGGCCAACCGCGTGTACGGGAAACCTGCATTGGCAAAGACTTCCAAATTGGGCAACGGCAGATAGTGCGGATAGCCGCGCAGATCCAGATGCGTATCGCGCAGGATGGCGGCCTGCATGTTGATGGGCGTGGTGTCCTGGCAGCCGCCCTTCTTCAACAACTGGAAGGTGAAGTCGAAGCTGAGCGAGTTGGAGAACGGGCGCAGGTTGACCACCGGAACCGGCACGTCGACCGCCATGGTCTTGGATGCCTCCTGCCCCGGGATCAAGGGAACAGAGCCCAGAAACGCATTGTTGATGCGCACCTGCATGGAGGAGATAGGGCCAATGGGAATCGAATTGTAGCGGTAAACCAGATGCAGCTTGGCATTGGGCCGCTCCGAATAGAAGATATCGGGCGGAATGCGGAAGTAGACATTCAGCGGAGCGGAACCATCGCCCTGCAGTTGGTCGGCCTGAGCGTAGTCCCAAAGCGCAATGGTCTGGTCCGTGCGCGCCCAGCGGGGTGCATCGTCCGGCTTGCGCTTGTCCTGAAGCTTGAACGAGGTGATGCCCGACTCGGCTCCGGCCAGCATCTCCGAGTGCTGTGCCACGGCCTGAGCAGCCACCAAGACTTGCTCCGCATCGGCGCCAGCAATCACCAATACCTTGCTGTAAGGGTCGTTGGGATTGGTGCGCATGGCCACGGTGGGCCCGTTGATGGGTGGCAGATTCAAACCGGGTGGCAGGTTCCCTGCTCCGTCGGAAACCACAATCACGTTGCCCGGAGGAATGGCGCCGATGTGTACCGGAAAACGTACCGGGCGGGATTCCGAGATCATGCCGAAATAGCTGGTAACCACGCCAGCCGACTGAATGGCCTTGGCTGAAGGCGCATTGGCAAAGATAACCGGAATGCTCAGCGGCTGAATCACGGCCGGATCGAGAAACGGCATGGGAAGCTGCTTCAGATCGTCGGCCAAAGGCAGCAGATCGCCATTGATGTCCAGATAGGTGTTGCGGTGCACGCGCGACCAGAGCGTGGTGTTGGCCGGGTCTTCGCACACCTCGGTGTAGTGGCCGATGAACTCGATGGTAAGCGTGTTGTTGTGCACCAGCAGGTCAGCGGGAATCGTAAACTCGGCTTCGGCATCGCGGCTGTCGGAACCGCCCACCTGGCCCGGCGTGGGCTGGATGGTGGCAAACAGGGTGCCATTCATCATCAGCTTCAGATGACTGAGCTGCGGAAGAAGGCTGGGCGAAAACGCGTAATAGATGTGAATCTTCGCGCTGCGGACCACGTGGGTCTCCGGCAGGGTAAAGAAGATGCTGTGCATCGAGTCAATGCCGTGCAACTCAATCTGCGGTGACCCGGCATCGTTCAGCGTGAAGGTATCGCGATACTGGCCCGCTGGCACCGGTGCGGATTTAGCCGCGGCAGGCGTCTGCGCACCGCCAGCAAAGCCACTCTGCGGCTGGGCGGCGAGGGTGGTGTTCGCCAGCGTGCCCAAAGCCACCGCCAACAGCACGGAGCGCACCACGGACAATTTGGTCTGCCGCCGGTCCTTACCGGCAAACAGACTCCGGAATGTCGAGGAAAGGCCGTGCATGGAGATGGCAAAGATCCTGCCCAGGCTCCTCAGCACGTTGTCGCTCTCACGCGACTCTCCCCAGCCCAGCCATGAATCCGCGCGGGAATATAGCACCATGGTCAGCACTTCCTGTTCGGCGATAGAAAGATTCTCAAAGCGTACGCGGAGCACCGAACCCTCCGACGAAACGACAATAGCCGGTAACTCCGATGTGCCAGCGGGCGTGGGAAAGGCCAGCCTGATTCCGCTTTGAGGCTCCAGATCGACCGCTTCGGAGAAACGGATGCTGGTGCCGCCGCTGGACATATCGATGGTTTCTCCGGAAACGATGAGATCCCCGTCCAGATGCGCCGCCACGGGAGTCACCACACTGATGCGCACCGTGGTACGCAACTGGCGCATCTCGCGCGACACCGCCGTACACACACCCAGGATCACAACATTGAAGAAGCACCAGACAACGTTCATCACCACCGTGCCCGGCCGGTCGCGATCAAACCAGATAAAGCGCGGAATCGCAGCCAGCAAGCCGGCAATGTTGAACAACAACATAATCAGGAATGGCTGGGCAATCTTGGCATCGAAGAAGGTACGTTTGACCACGCCGCCCTTGGCCGTCACGTTGAACTTGCCCAGCTTGGGGTTCAGCAGAGCCATCATGGTGGGCAGCAGGATGTAAGGCGAGAGCACGGTCTCGTAAATCTCATTCCAGAACGAATGGCGATGCTCGCCCTGAATGCGCGAGTTGGTCACGTTCGACAGCGTCAGGTGAGGCAGGGCGTAGGCCAGAATGGCAGCCCAGAAACCTGGCACATTGGTATGGTTCAGCAGCAGATAGATCAGCGGCGCGGTCAGGAAGATGAGACGCGGCACGGCATACAGAAAGTGCAACATCGCGTTCAGGTAACAAACCTTCTGCGCAAACTTCAAGCCGGGCGCAAATAGCGGGAAGTCCGTGCGCATGATTTGGATCATGCCACGCGCCCAACGGATGCGCTGGCCCACGTGCGCCGAAAGCCGCTCGGTGGCCAGACCCGCGGCCTGAGGAATGTTGATATACGCCGTGTTCCAGCCATTCATCTGCATACGCAGCGAGGTATGTGCGTCCTCGGTAACCGTCTCCACGGCAATGCCGCCAATCTCATCCAGCGCCTCGCGACGCAACACCGCGCAGGAACCGCAGAAGAAGGAAGCATTCCAGAAATCGTTGCCATCCTGCACAATGCCGTAAAATAGTTCGCCCTCGTTGGGAATAATGCGGAACTGTTCGAGATTGCGCTCAAACGGATCGGGCGAATAGAAGTGGTGAGGCGTTTGCAGCATGGCCAGCTTGGGATCGCGCAGGAACCAGCCAATGGTCATCTGCAGAAAGCTGCGGGTGGGCACGTGATCGCAATCGAAGATGGCCACCAGCGGCGAATTCATCGACTTGAGCGCGGTGTTGATGTTGCCGGCCTTGGCATGCTTGTTGTCGGGACGGATCTTGTAACCCACGCCCGCCTCGAAAGCAAACTGCTCGAACTCCTTGCGCCGTCCATCGTCGAGGATGTAGACGTGCATCTTGTCGGCCGGCCAATCCATGTTCAACGCGCCCAGGGCGGTATAACGCACCAGATCGAGCGGCTCATTGTAGGTAGGAATCAGCACGTCGATGTGCGGCCAGTCGTCGGTATTCTCCGGCAACGCCACCGGAGCGCGACGCAGAGGCCAGATCGTCTGGAAGTAGCCCAGGAACAGGATGAAAAACGAGTAGCTCTCGGCCAGGATCAGGCTCAGGATAAAGAAAGCATCCAGCGCCGACACATGGCTGGCCGGATCCTGAAAAAAACGCACCGTCTGCACAATACGCCAATAACCATAGCGGAAGGTGCAGAACATGGACATGATCATCAGGGTCAGCGTGATCAGGTAGGAATCGGAACTGCGGGCCAGCGCCAGGGCCATGAGCAGCGTCAGCAGGCCCAGCACGGACTGCTGCGGCCAGGTGAGGGGCAGCATGGCCAAAAAGATGAAAATTACTCCCGCGGAGAGCAGGATCACCAGGCGCAGAGCACGTGTGAAGATGTTTTCGCCCGCACCGATGCTCTGCCAAAGACCCGCTGCTGTCATCGCTCACTCCAGCGCACACCACGGAAGCCTGAGCTCGCGGGTGCAGATTGACTCTTCACCCATCCTGCCAGATTGCTGAAGTCTTCCGCTACTGTTGAGTTGGGCGCGTAGTCCATCACGGTCATGCCTTCGGCCAGCGCCTCGCTGACCGCGGGGGCACGCCGCAGCGCAAACGGCAGCAGCCGCTCGCCCAACTGCTCGCGCAGCACCTCCCGCACATCCAGGTGCAGGGGCAGCGAAGCATCAAATTGATTGAGAACGTAAAACGGCATGGCGTGGGGCCCGTTCGATCCGGCCGTACGCTGGAAAAACGCGTCGATCGCGCTGACGCTGACAACGGAGTTCATATCGGGCATCACCGGCACCAACACCAGAGGAGCCATACGCAGCACGCGGCGGGTGGTAGCGCCTGAAGCCGTGGCCAGATCCACGATAACGCGTCCGGCGCCGTTGGCATGCTTGCCAATCTCAGCCGAAAGCGGTTCCTGTTGCGTGGTCTCCGGACCCATCATCTCGGCATCGAGCGTGATCAACTGCACCGGGGCATCGCTACCAGAGCCAGGAGCGGTAAAGGTGCGCAACTGCCCGGGACGCTGATCGCGCGCGCCAAAATAAAACGGCAGCAAGCCGTACGGCGCCGTGTCCACCAGCAGAACCCGTTCGCCTCGTGCCGACAGCGCTCTGCCCAGGGTCGCAGTCACGCTGGTCTTGCCCACGCCACCGGCCAGCGAGAAAACCGCCACCACTGGCGCGCGTGCCACTGAAGGAGCAGGAGCCGGCTCGTTGGCAGCTACGCCGCCCTGGAAAACGCTCTTCAAAGCAAACCAGCGCGAGGTCATGCGATCCCGCTGCCCCTGCAGGGTATCTTCGGGAGCCAGAGGCGCGGTCATCGGCGCGGCTGCCGGAGCAGCGGCCTCCACCGGACGATTCATGTTCAGCCATGCCGGACGCGATGCCGCATTCTGCAACTCGCCTGCGCCCCATCCGGGCTGCGAGGCGGCTGGACGCTCTTCCCGTGCCGGCGCCGGAGCGTAAACCGGCGACTCCACCGGAGAAGCTGCGGGAGCGCGAAAACCCGAGGCCGTGGCGGAAAAACTCTGCGGTGCAAAATAAGAACTCGGCGTGGCCTGAGCCGGAGCGGCAACGGGAGACTGCATGCTCCCCTGCTGTTGCCAGGCGGCCTGCTGCGCGGCACGAATCTGCTGCAACGCACTGTGCGCCTGCTGCGCCTCTTCGGCAACCCGCCGGGCACTCTGGGCCTGCTCCGCAGCCATCTGCGCTGCCCGAGCCTGTTCGGCGGCGCGCTGGACGGCCTGGGCTTGTTCCGCCATCTGCTGCGCGGCACGTGCCTGTTCTGCAGCCAACCGTGCGGATTGTGCCTGCTCGGCAGCCGCTTGCGCAGCGCGAAGCTGCTCCGCCGCGTGTACTTCCTGTGCCTGACGCTCTGCAGCTTGCTGGGCGGCCTGCTGTGTGGCAAGCTGCGCAGCCTGACGAGCCGCTTCCTGATGGGCAACCAGATCCAACCGAGCCTGCTCGCTGCCAGGAACAGATTCCGCAGTCAAACGCAACTGCTCGGCGTGCTCCGCTTCAGCCTTAAGGCGTGCCCGTTCCCGCTCTTCCTGCAGGGCCTGCTGAACACGCAGACGAGCCTTCTCCCGCGTTTGCGCGCGCGAAGCAGAGAAGTCTCTGTACTTGGCGCCATGAAGATTGGCCCAGGAGTAGAGCGAAGCTACGTCTTCGGGAGTCTCATCTTGATCCAGCAGCGCCTTGCGATCTGTCATGTACCTCACCCCGGGTTGCTCTGTGCGCACTTACCAGGCTCCATCCCCCTTCCGGATTCAGCTATCCGCCATGCCTAGCAGACCTGAAGGGGACCGAACCCACCCGCACGGATGGCATCCTCAAGGGAAATCGTATGCGCATGCTGTTGACAGAACAATAACACTAGCTAGGCTATTCCCCTAACACTTTCTCGTTATCTTCATGTCCAGAAAGACTTACGATGCAACGACTTGAGTCATCCCCACCCAGTAACCTCCCGTAACGCCCGGCAGTAACCAAAAAGTACTCATCTCAGACGGCCAAGCAGGTTTTTCTCTCCTGTGATAGTTTTGAGAAAGCGGTCTTAAACGAGCTCGTAGCTCAGTTGGTAGAGCAACGCCCTTTTAAGGCGTGGGTCCTGGGTTCGAGCCCCAGCGAGCTCACCACCCCTGGCCGCCTCTAAACCTGCATTTCTCCAGGTGCTCCCACTAAAACCACTAGGATCAAGCCTTTCAGCTAGCTGCAACGGCAGCAGCTTAACAACTGGCAGCGGTTTCGGCAATTCTGGCTGCCAGCCCGGCAACCAGGGTGGCACCCCGCTCTACCCGCCCGAATTTGAAAATAACCTGCTCCCGGCCGTTGGCATGGGTCCGGCTGACAATCTCCCGCGCCGCCAGCTCAGGGGTATCCGCGGCCACAAAACCGGCCGGATACTCCAGGCTGACGCCGTAGTGGTCGGAGCACGCACGGGGAGCATAGTTGGCCGAACGCAAATGCGCCAGCTCCATGCGCGCCCATTCCCGCCACAGATTCAGCCCGGAAGCCGCTTCCGTCACAAGCGCCATCCGATCCGAGGCAATACCGGCCACAATTTCATCCAACTGGTAACCAGAGCCCTCAGCGCTCCTGGCAAAGCTGGCCTGGGCAATTCCACGCACCAGCCCAAGCGAAGGCGCCAGACTGTCATTCAGGGCTACCAACTCCGCCCAGTCGCTGCTGCCACGATCCACGGTTTCCACCAGGGTGGCTCCACCGGCCAGCACGCGCTGCCGCAGCACCAGGGAAAAGACCACGCGGCGTTCGCTCACGATCGATAGCACGGTGAACCGCTCGCCCTCCAGCGGCTGCTCCAGCAGATATTGGCTCTGCAGATCGCCCAACTGATCCAGGACGCGCCACAACTGCTCTGCATCCTCGATCCGGAAGGAATCGCGTCCGTTCATACGGGCACGGGGCTTCAGCTCCCAAGGGGGAGGAGTATGGGCCATGAACTCGCGCAGTTCGTCGTAGTTGAGGACGCGGCAAAAGTCGGGCCCGGAGAACCCGGAGGCACGAGCACTGATGCGCATGGCCAGTCGGTCTCGATAATAGCCCGCGGTGGTCAATCCCATGCCTGGGATGCGCAGATGCTCGCGGATGGCGGCGGCCATCTCCAGATCCGCCTCGTCCAAGGCAATCACGCGCTGGAATTGACGACCACGGGACATCCAGCAGACGGTATTGAGCACCTGGTCGCGGGAGAGCCCGGCGGGCATGGTGGCCAGGTCTTCGATTGCCTCGAGCGGCCAATCGGCATCGCGTTGGGTATCGAGCGTGAGCACGGTAGGGCGCACACCCTGTTCCGAGCACTCGCGCAGGAACTCCTGCCCCTGCAGCATACCGGCGATACAGAGAAATCGTTCCATCCCTGCGGTTCAGGCCTCCGGAGGACAGTCTATCTCCCTGGCGGGCAAAATTGCTCGAACGTTGCGCCAGCCCTCGGTCCGAAGAGCAGACTTGGACCACGAGGTGTGGATGGTTCTACTATAGACCCTTGTGCTGCTGCACGATACGCCATCGCGGAGTGCTTCTTCATGCTCGATAGCCACCAGTTTGCTTTGCTTCACGACACACTGACCGACCTCTGGCACCAGGCAGAATCGGCCGAGAATCCGGCCAAGACGCCCTTGCTGCAATTGGTGGCTCGCCAGCACCGCGCCAACTTCGAGCTGTGGCACATTGAGGACGAGGCACGCGATCCGCAGGCATCCGATGCCCAGATGGCCAGCACCAAACGGCGCATCGACCGCACCAACCAGCTACGCAACGATCTGGTGGAACAGATTGATCTGGCCCTGCTCGACTGGCTGGCCGAGCGGGACCTGCCCGCTCCCGGCGCTCCCCTGCACTCGGAGACCGCCGGACTGATCATTGACCGGCTCTCGATTCTTTCGCTGAAGATCTTCCACACCCGCGAGCAGGCCCAGCGAACCGATGTGGACCAGGAACACCGGGAACGCAGTCTGCAGCGGCTAACCGTACTCGAAGAACAACGCGGCGACCTGGCCGGCTGCCTGGGCGTATTGTGGGACGAAACCCTGGCTGGCCGGCGGCGCTTTAAACTTTACCGGCAGATGAAGATGTACAACGATCCGGCGCTGAATCCGGCAATTTACGGCAAAAAGCGCTCCCAGACGCCGGAATGAGAGCATCCTGACGGCCTACCCATTGACGCCGGGCCGGCGAATGCGTATAAAAGTTGCCTGAGCAGTCTCTTGCCCCGCGCGGCTCTCCCTGGCCTGCAACCGGCCACGAAGTCCCGCAGGGCAACGGCGCTCCTGGCAAACTCATGAAGCAAGAAGATCGCTCTACCCCCACGGGCCGCAAGAAGACCGGAGCTGGCGACAATCAGCCACCGGCCGCAGTCGCTTCGGCGATGTCCAGCTATATGACCGCTGTGCAATTGCTCCAGCAGGGCAGGTTTGAAAAGGCCTTGATCGCGCTGGAGAAGCTGTTGCCCACCGCGCCGCCAGAGCTCATTGAGCGCTGCCGGATGTACATCGCTACCTGCCAGCGTCAGCTGGAGAGGCCGGCACTGGAGTTCGCAACTCCGGAAGAACACTATGACTACGCCATTTCCCTGTTAAACACGGGTTACTTCGAGGATGCGCGCGAGCAGTTTCAGGCAATTCTCGCCTCCTATCCGACGGCTGACTACGTGTTCTATGGAATGGCGTTGCTGGATGCTATCACCGGCCAGCCGCAGGATTGCCTGCAGAATCTGGCTCGTGCCATCGAACTGAACCCGCGCAACCGGCTTCAGGCTCGGGTGGATAACGACTTCCAGAACATAGTGGACGATCCCCGGTTTACGGAGCTGCTCTACCCTGAAGTCCCGTAAGGATAGGATTTGAATTCAGTTCTTTCCCCCTCCGCACTGCAGACGGCTCCGGCCGGAACACCTGCAGGAGCTTTGCGTGTTGTCGCCCTGGGTGGCGGCACGGGGTTGTCTGCCCTGTTGCGTGGCTTGCGCAGCTACGTTGCCGTTCCCGGCTCTGCATCCACTGACATTCCGGTCATCTCTGATCTGGCCGCCGTAGTCACGGTCACCGACGATGGCGGTTCCTCCGGCCGCTTGCGCGAAGAGTTCAACATGCTGCCTCCGGGCGATCTGCGCAACTGCATGGTGGCGCTGAGCGCGGAAGAGGACCTGCTCTCGCGCCTGTTCAGCCATCGCTTCCGCTCCGGCCGCTCGCTGAAGGGGCACACCCTGGGCAACCTGTTTGTGGCCGCGCTGATGGAAACAACCGGAGACTTCGCCCTCGCCATCCAGTTGGCGTCGAAGATTCTGGCCACGCGGGGTCGCATCTATCCTGCCACCACGGCCAATACCACGTTGGTAGCGCGCATGGACGACGGCTCCGAGGTGCGTGGCGAAACCAACATTACCGCCAGCAAGCGGCGCATTGTGGAACTGATGCTCGATCCGCCTTCGCCTGCTCCGTTGCCGGAGGCCCTGGATGCGATGGAACGCGCCGACCTGATCACGGTTGGCCCCGGCTCGCTCTACACCTCGCTGATCACCAACCTGCTGGTGGATGGTATTGCCGATGCACTCAAACGCGCTCGCGGTCTGCGGGTGTACATCTGCAACCTGATGACGCAACCCAATGAGAGCGTGGGCTTGTCAGCCGCCGATCACATTGAGAAGATCTACAAACACACCGGCGCACCGGTTTTTGACTGCGCGCTGATCAATACCGCTCCCTTTTCAGCGGACACCCTGGCCCGCTACGCCGCGCAAAGCGCCACGCCCATTGAGGCTGACCTGGAACGGATTGAAGCGCTAGGCGTGCGCGTGATTGCAGGCAATTTCTTTCAGGAGTCGCCGCTGGTGCGCCATCATGGACCGCGCGTCACAGAGGCGTTGCTGGCGCTGGGACGCTCCCACCGGCGGAGCTAAAGCAAGAAGCGCTGCCCCTTGGCCTGTGCCTCAAGGGGCAATTCCCTAGATTGCAGGCGAACGTGCAGGCGCGGCAATGCATCTTGTGCCTGCGGCGGACCGCTGAAAGGCTGCAACTTCCCTGCTCTCTCCAGCGATAATTACCGCGCAGCGTTCTCCACGGGCGGAGGCAGTTCAAGCGCGATCACGCAATTACGACCATTGTGCTTGGCACGGTAAAGAGCCTGGTCCGCCAGCCGCAGCATGGCGTCGTGGGCCGTGGGAAATCCCGCGGCCACCCCCAAGCTGGCTGTAACGTGCAGATGGACGCCGGTATGCTCCACCGTGAGCGCCTGAATGGAATTGCGCAGTTGTTCGGCCCTCTGGCGCGCGGACTGAAAGCTGGATCCGGGCAGGATAATCAGGAATTCCTCGCCGCCATAGCGGCCAACCCAGTCGTAGGAACGCACGGAGCGCTGCAAGACGCGCGCCAATTGCACAATGGCTGCATCGCCCGCCGGATGGCCGTGCGAATCGTTGATCTGCTTGAAGTGATCCACGTCGATCATGATGATGCTCAGCGTGGTGCCTTCGCGGCGACTGCGTTCCACCTCGCCCCGCAGACGATCGACGATGATGCGATGATTCAGCAAGCCGGACAGCCCATCATGCTCGGCAAAATGGCGCATCTCATCGCGGGCACGCAGCAGTTCGTTTTTCTCCCGCTCCAATTCCTGGGTGCGCAACTGAACCGCATGTTCCAACTGGTGTTTCTGCCACACCAGCAAGTGAATACGCCAGCGCCAGAGCAGGAAGATCACCACAGCGAAAGCAACCAGCAGCAGGCCCCGGAAGTTCCACGACTGCCACCAGCGTGGGCGCACGGTAAAGGCAAACTCCACCAGCGGCGAAACCGCCGCGCCGGTCACATCGACGGTTTCTGCCTGGAAGACATAATAGCCGGGCGCGAGTCTGGGATAGCGCAGCGTCTCTTCCGCAGTTTCCACCCAGTCGCTTTCCAGCCCAAGCAAGCGGTAACGGATGCGAATGTGGTGTGCATCGCGGAAGTTCAAGGCGGCCAGAGTAACCGTCAGCGGGCTGGGACTCCAGCGCACGGTGCCCTCGGGCCACACCTTCTGCTGTCCAAAATCGACCTGCTGGATTGCAGGCTTGCTCGGCACAATACTGGGCACGGCCGTGGGATGCAGCAGATGTGAGATTCCATCCGTGGTACCGATCCACATGCTGTGATCGGTGTCCTCATACAAAGCGCCGGTATTCGTATCGTTCCAGATGAGCCCGTCGTCCTGGGTCAGCCCGCGCCAGGTGCGGCCATCAAAGACCGTGACGCCGGCATCCTGCCCCACCCAGAGCCAGCCACGGCTATCCAAGGCAAGAGCAACCACCTGATCGGAGAGCAGGCGCGACCGCAAGATCCGCTCGCACTCCACCACCTTGGTGCCGCGCACCCGCATCCGCGTCAGGCCAGGATAAAGGCCCGCAGACCAAAGATTGCCCTGGCGATCCATGACGATCTGATGCGGAATCACACCCGACAGGCCGGTATCGATCCGCGCCCATCCCTTGGCATCCAATCGGTAGAGAGCCACGTCGGACGCGGCCCAGAGCCGGCCTTCGGAGTCGAAACAAAGATTGCGGAAGCGGACCTTGGGGTTGGCAATGGCGGGCGCCGTCACCAGTTGCGGCTGCGCACCGGCCTTTCCTGAATCCAGATAGAAGAGCCCGTTGCTGGTGGCAATCCACAAGCGGCCGGAGGGGCCGAACAGCAGGCGGTAGATGTCTGGCATATTCCAGGAGCGTGCGACCAGCGTGTGCGTATCGATCCGCAATAACTCGCCGGTGCCTGAGCCCATCCAGAGGCCGCCACCCGGCTCAAGTGCCATGGTCAGCGCGCGTACCGGAGAAACCCCTGCCCGCTGCCAATGTCGAAGAACCGTGGAGTTGGGTTCCAGATAGTCCAGGCCTGCCTCGGTGCCGATCCAGAACCTACCCTGGGAATCGCGCTGCGCCGCCCAGACAATGTCATTGGAGAGGCCATTGGCCGCGTTATAGCCCTCCCACAGATCCTGCCCCACCCAGCGAAAAAGACCATGGCCGACGATGCCGATCCAGATGGAGCCATCCAGATCCGTGATCAGTACGGAAATGTCATAACGAGACAAGCCATTACGCTGTGAGATCAGCCGCCAGTGATCGCCCATCCAGATGCCGAAGGAGGCACCCTGCGAGGCCATGATCCGGCCCTGCGCATCCACATTCAGCGCATCGAACTGCGACTCGTTCACCCGGCTCAGGACAGGGCGTTCCGTGTAGCGGAATTTCTGGAAATCAATTTCGCCGATATGCGTTCCGCCGCGCAGCCACAGATGGCCTCGCCCATCCACTTTCATGTGCAACCAGCGGTTACGGGGCATGTGCAGCAGAGCACCCATGTGCTCCACGCGCCCCTTCTCCAATCGGCACAGGTCTTCTCCGCAGCCAAACCAGAGCGTTCCCGCCGGATCGGTCAGCACGCTCCAGACATGCTCATCGACCAGATGCAGATTGCGGCTGGCCCAGGTGGCGGGACCGGTCTGGCGCAGTTCATACACTCCACTCCGGTCCGTCACCATGAACCGTCCCTGCCCCGTACGGGTAAACACCGAGCCAATGCGCAGAGAAAAACGGCTGCTCGGGTCAGGCGGCAAGATTTCGGTGAAGTTACCGGACACGCCACGGACAAAGACGCCCTCTGTGGTGCCAACCAGCAGATCGCCTTCCGGGGTGGCCAGAATGTCCTGAATGGTGCGGGCGTTCATGCCGCGGGATGGGCCAATTTTCGCGAACCGGATACCGTCAAATTGGTAGAGGCCGTTCTCGGTCCCCACCCAAAGATAGCCAGCGCTATCCTGAGCGGCGCAGTCGACATCCAGGTTGTCCAACCCCAAAACCGGTTCCGAAAAGCTGTAACGCTGGGCTTGAGTGGGCACATACAACAACGCGCCAGCCAGGATGCAGCAGGCGGTGGTTCGTAGCCCACTCCTCAGTTTCCATGCGACTTTCAGCAAGGCGAACCTTCTTGGAGAAAACTTAAGCTACATCATTATCTTAGTTTTTTGGCTAATCAACCACCAAAAATGCGAAGAGGTAGGCTTCAGTCACATACCGCAGGACCACAAGAGGACTCCGGCCATGAAGCGGAATCCGCGGGAAGATGCGACTCATGCGGCTCCAGCGGCGTGGCAAAGAAGCGCTCCACCTGGTCGAGCACCGCTTCTCCCTGGCGCTCACGGTAGATCGCGGCGCGTAGGCGTGCTCCTCCCGGCAACCCATGGGTGAACCAGGTCGTAAACTGCTTCATCTTGCCCGCCGGGTCTCCCAGGCGATCGGCGCGGGGCAGGTCCTTGGTGGCCTCCACCTCGGCCAGCAGCATGACAAAGTATGCTCGAATCATGCGGAAGCGGTCTTCGCGCGTAGGCGTGTCATACGCGCCCGTGGCGGTGTACTGGGCAATCTGACGGAAGATCCATGGATTGGTAGGAGCAGCCCGGCCGATCATCACCGCATCGCAGCCAGTTTGCGCCACCATGGCAGCGGCATCCTCCGGGGTGCGAATATCGCCATTGCCGATAACCGGAATCGATACCGACTCCTTCACCGCGCGGATCCACTCCCAGTGCGCCTGGCCACTATAGCCCTGCTCACGGGTGCGGGCATGCAACGCCACGGCGTTCAGGCCCTCGTTCTCGGCCATCTTCGCCAGATCTACACACACAATCTCACGGTCGTTCCAGCCCATGCGGAACTTGACGGTAAAAGGAATCGACACGGCTTTGCGCACCGCGCGGAGAATCTCATGGATGCGTGGCATGTCGCGCAGCAGGCCCGAGCCGCCA
>Ga0207738_100165_pt1 | contig 15810 bp, 13 predicted proteins | sample LuqExpMetagenom9_FD_187767 | JGI IMG/M metagenome (GOLD analysis project Ga0207738, IMG submission 187767) | Tropical forest soil microbial communities from Luquillo Experimental Forest, Puerto Rico - Sample 9 (SPAdes) | ecosystem: Environmental > Terrestrial > Soil > Tropical forest ... | reverse complement strand
GGAATGACAGGGCAGAATGCGCAAGGCAATGAGCCGAGCAATCTGCATCCCTATCTGTTTTCCTTTGCCGGCGCGCCGTGGAAGACGCAGTACTGGGTGCGTAAAGTTGCTTCGCTCTATCGCAATACACCTGCAGGAATTCCCGGCAACGACGATTGCGGACAGTTGTCGAGTTGGTATGTTTTTGCGGCTCTTGGGTTTTATCCAGTCAATGCCGCAACGGGTGTTTATGTGTTGGGCAGTCCGCTCGTTGAGCAGGCGACGCTGACGAACCCCGCGAATGGCGCAAAGTTTACGATCATCGCGGAGAATAACTCGGACACAAATGTCTATATTGCGCAAGCAACATTGAACGGGCGCGAACTGAAGCGATCGTGGATTACGCACGCACAGATTGCGGCTGGCGGCGAGTTGCGGCTGCGCATGTCGAGCGAGCCGAATCGCGCGTGGGGTGCGGCGGCAGAAGATCGTCCACCGTCGGGACTCATCGGAAATTAGAAAAACAACTGTCTGGATCAGTTCCAGGCAGCATGGAGAAAAGCGAGTGCAAAGAAAATATTTGAGGGTGCTGTACGCCTTGGTTATTCTGCTGCCGATGGGGCTTCCTGCTTGTGCTGAGCAGAGCAGCGCGCAAGCCGTAGCTGTGCGCATCGAGTCTTTAGGACAACTGCCTACTGGAGCATGGAAGTACCATGCGGGCGATTTAGCACACGCAGAGAGCGTTGGGTTGAACGATAGTGAGTGGCCGGTTGCCGAGAGGGAAAAGACCGCTTCGAAGGATGCACTCTGGTTCCGCCAGTGGATCGAAGTTCCAAAGAGCCTGCATGGCTACGACTTGACCGGCGCACGCATCTGGTTCCGCTTTCAGACTGGGAGCGACGTGCCGCAGATTGTCTATTTCAACGGTCGTCGTGTGGCGCTGGGCGAAGATCTTGAACCTATCGTTCTGTTCGAAGATGCAAAGCCTGGCGAGCGGGTACTGGTGGCGGTCAAGCTGCTGGCTACCGCGCGCAACAAGCGGTTTTCCGGCAGCAAGCTGAAAATCGATTTCGCCGAGGGACGTCCTAATCCCGAGGATCTTCGCGAGGAGTTCTTGTCCGCCGAGACTCTTCTTCCGGGGCTTGCCGGAGGCGGGGCGAAGGAGCTGAAGACGCTGGAAACGGCTGCGGCGCAGGTGGATCTGAAAGCCCTGGATGCAGGCGATCAGCCGCGTTTTGACGCATCTTTGCGCGCCGCGGGAAAAACTCTCGACGCCTTGACCCCGGCGTTGCGCACGATGCATTTTTCTCTCACAGGCAACTCGCACATCGATGCTGCATGGCTCTGGCCCTGGTCTGAGACGGTGGATGTGGTCCGGCGCACATATGGCACAGCGCTGCAGTTGATGAACGAGTATCCGGACTATACCTTCACGCAGTCCGCCGCGGTCTATAACGACTGGCTTGCGCAGAAGTATCCTGATCTCGACCGGCAGATCAAGAAGCGCATTGCTGAAGGTCGGTGGGAAATTGTCGGGGGCATGTGGGTTGAGCCCGATCTGAATATGCCGGATGGAGAATCAACTGCACGGTCGTTGCTGATTGGCAAGCGCTGGTACAAACAGCACTATGGCGTGGACGTCAAGATTGGCTGGAATCCGGATTCGTTTGGCTATAACTGGCAACTGCCGCAGATTTACAAGAAGTCTGGCGTTGATTATTTTGTGACGCAGAAGATGGGGTGGAACGAAACCAATCATCTGCCGCTGAATCTGTTCTGGTGGCAATCGCCGGACGGCAGCAAGGTGTTGACGTATTTCCCGCACGGCTACTCGAGTCGAGATTTGTCGCCGGCACGGCTGTCGAAGGATTTGCAGAAATCGCGTCTCGCGTTGCCCACCATCGACACGATGATGGATCTTTACGGCGTGGGTGATCATGGCGGTGGGCCTACGCGCGCCATGCTCGACGAGGGGGCGCACTGGATGCAACGCGGCGGTGTTGCGCCTACGATGAAGTTCGCCACGGCGCAATCCTTCTTCTCGACGATGGAGAAGAAGCTGGACGCGAACTCTCCGGAATGGAATTACGCCGCTCTTCCCAAGGGTTTCCAGCCACCGGTGGCAGCAAAGGATGGCGCGCTGGCCATTCCCACCTGGAACGATGAGCTCTATCTTGAATATCATCGCGGAGTCTACACAACACAGGCAGGCTTGAAGCGCAATCTGCGCGAGGCTCCGGTCTGGACGCTCGACGCCGAGAAGACTGCATCGCTTGCGTGGCTGCGCGGCGAGGCATATCCCGGCGCTGTGATCACCGAGGCATGGAAGACAATCACGTTCAATGACTTTCACGATCTGGCCGCTGGCTCGGGCATTGGTGTGATTTACAAAGACTCGCAGAACGAGTTCGATGCCATTCATCGCAGTATGAACGCGATTAGCGCGCATGCGCTGGAGACAATCTCCGCCACGGCCGATACCCGGGCGCAAGATGCGACGGGGCTCAAGGCAAAGAGTGAAACTGCTCCCATCCTGCTCTTTAATCCACTGGCTTGGAAGCGGTCCAGCCTGACACGCGTTGCGGTGCAGATGCCGTCTGCTGCCGAAGCTGTTTCAGTCGTCGATGCAGAAGGCCATACCGTGCCTTCTACTGTGGTGGCGCACGATGCAAAGACCAATCGCTTCACTCTGCTGATTGCCGCCAAGGATGTGCCGTCGCTTGGTTATCAGGTTCTGCAGGCTGTTCCGGCCAAGCGCACATTTGCCAGTGATCTGAAGGTGGAAGGCACCACGCTGGAAAACGCTGCTCTGCGAGTGGCTATCGATCCTGTTACCGGCTGCATCACGAGTCTTTATCAAAAGAAGGAGCGCTTTGAAGCGCTGGCCGCTGGTAGTTGCGGCAATGAACTGGAAGCCTTCGAGGACAAGCCGAAGGAGTACGATGCGTGGAATATCGATCCCGGCACACTCGACAAACAGCCGGAACGGTTGACCAAGGCGGAGTCGGTCAAGCTCGTTGAGTCGAATCCACTGCGTGCCGTGGTTGAAGTGCGGCGCAGTTGGCAGCATTCGCATTTTGTGCAGAGGATCGCTCTCTACGCGGGCGCGGATCAGGTGGATGTGGAAAATGACATTGACTGGGCGGAGACGCACGTTCTGCTGAAGGCAGCCTTTGCGCTTTCTTCCACCAGTGCGCAGGCTACCTACGAAATTCCCTTCGGTACAATCGAGCGCCCCACAACGCGCAACAGTGCATGGGAGAAGACGCGCTTTGAGGTTCCGGCATTGCGCTGGGCCGATCTAGGCGATACTCATCATGGCTTCAGTCTGATCAACGATTCGAAGTACGGCTATGACGGCGTGGGCAATCTGTTGCGCCTTACGTTGCTGCGTTCGCCTACGTATCCTGACCCAGAGGCTGATCGCGGGCATCATCACTTCAACTATGCGTTGTATCCGCATGCGGGTGATTGGCGCACGGCGCGCACCGTCGAACGTGGCTACGAGTACAACGTGCCGCTGACGGCGGAGCAGGCGTTCCCACATGCTGGAGCCATGGGGCCATCCCATTCGTATGTTTCAGTGGAAGGCGCTGATGTGGTGCTGACCGCCATGAAGAAGGCAGAAGATACGAACTCGCTGATCTTCCACTTCTACGAGTGGGCGGGCAAAGCTGGTGCGCTGCAACTGCATGTGCCGGCCGGCGCAACCGCGGCTACGGTAACCAATCTGCTAGAGCAAGCCGAGGGACCTGCGCTGGAGATGAAGAAGGACAGCGTCACGGTTCCTGTTCATCCCTTCGAAATCCTTACGGTTCGAGTGGACTACCCGCAAGGCAAGCAATAGCCTTCGCGGTGCAGCAAAAAGCGAAGCAGGCTTTGCACCTGCTTCGCTTTTTTGTTTTTCAGCAAAGGGAAATTAGAGACACCGGCGTGGAGACACGTCCACAAGACAGGTTCTACGCTTTGTTGATGGTTGCGAGCGCCTGCTTGGAGGGCGTCATGCCTGCGCCTGGAGCTTCTGGTGCTACATAGAAGCCATCCACAATTTTGGCGGGTTCTTCCATCCAGTCACGCAGCCAGGGAATGTATTCCAGCAGTGAGCAGGCCGCATGCGCAAAGCAAAGATGCTGATGCACCTGCACCATGTCGCCCACATGCGGACAAACCGGCAGGCTCCAACAGCGGGCCATGTCGGCCACCTGCCAGAACTCGGTGATCCCGGCCAACCGCACCACATCGGGCTGCACGTAATGCACTGCGCCCGCCTGGATAAAGTCGCGGAACTGCGAGGCCATGTAGAGCTGTTCGCCCAGTGCGATAGGTGTGGCGATGGTCTCGGCCAGGCGGCGATGTCCGTCCACATCGTCAAAATAGATGGGCTCTTCGATCCACGCCACATCAAAATCTTTCAGCCGGCCTGCGGTTTGGATGGCCTGCGGCAGCGCCCAGCGTCCATTGGCATCGGTCATGATGCGCACATCAGCGCCAAGCGCCTTGCGCACGGCCTCTACACGGCGCAGATCTTCATTCGCCGAGGGGCCGCCCACCTTCAGCTTCACCGCGCGGTAGCCTTCCTCCTCCACCAGCCGCTTGCAGTCGGAGACCACTGTTTCGAGTGGCCAGTTCAGCCAGCCGCCATCGGTGTTGTAGGCTTCCACTTTTTTCTTTGCCGAACCGCCCAGCAGCTTCCAGAGGGGTTCGCCCGCGGCCTTCGCCTTCAGATCCCATAGCGCAATATCGATTGCGCCCAGCGCCAGATGCGTAATGCCTGCGCGTCCCACCCACAGCAGTTCCGATTTTTTGTGCAGCTTCTCCCACAGATAGAGCACCTCGCCGGGGTCTTCGCCGATCAACAGCGGTCCGTAGCTCTTCACAATGCAATCCACGATGAGACGGTCCGATTCCAGATGGGCATGCGTGCCGGAGAATCCGTAGCCGACGAGTCCCGTGTCCGTGTGGATGGCGACTCCTGGCGCGCCCCAGTGGGTGAGCGCGTGGGTGCTGTCAGCAATGCCGCCGCGCGTTACGGGAGCATGCAAAATGATGGGCTCAAGCTTGGTGATCTTCATAGTGATGTACTCGCTTTCCCTCCATCATAGAGGCTGGGAATCTCCAGTGTTGATGCGCCTTTACCTGCGATTCCGAATCTTGGCACCGGCGCCGGAAGTGCAGAAAGTTAGTCGCGGTCGGCAGCGCCAATCAACATCAGGGAGCGTTCGGCAAAAGGCGCGTAGACCAGCAGCGTTGTGCAAGCCAGTGCCAGCCCAACATTCATATGGTGCAGCAACAGAAATGGAGCCAGAGCCCACAGTTCATCGGCTACGAGCAGAAGAATCCACAAGGTGAGGAGTTTTTGACGTGCGCCGGGCGCGCGGAAGAGTGCGATGGCAATGGTAAAAGCGCGTACGGGAATTAGCATGGCGGCCGTGACCACCAGCAGGATGAAAATTCCCGCAGCCCATGGCAGAGGAGCCAGCAGCTCGCGAATCTCGTCCAAGTTGGCCAGTGCGCCAACGTAGAAGCTCAGATACATTGCCTGCAGAGCAAGGAACAGGGCTGCCACTACCCGGTGGGGAGCTTCGGGCAACTCATCCTGGCGGGCCAGAATGCGCGCGCGAAGTGGAAGATCGTGGGCGGATGGATCTGCAGGCGTCGAGGCCTGAATGGTCTCTTCCTGGTTGGCAACCACCTCAACCGGGGCAACGAACCTGTAACCGCGCCGGGCCAGGGTTTCAATAAAGCGTGGATTGGTGGCCGTATCGCCCAGGGCCTCGCGCAACCGGTTGACGGCGGAATTCACGCCGTGCTCAAAGTCCACAAAGGTGCCGTCTGGCCAGAGGGCTTGACTCAGCTCTTCGCGCGTCACCAACTCGCCGGCATGTTCCAGCAGAACCAGCAACGCCTGAAAGGGCTGGGCGCTCAAGCGCAGCCGCGCACCTTTGCGGCGCAGTTCGCCCGTGGCCGCATCGGCTTCAAAAATGCCGAAACGATAGCGCCGTTGGGGGGAACTGGTTGCCATGTTGCTCCCCAGTCTACTCCGTGCGCCAGCCATTCCCAAGCTATTCTCCTTGGGAGAACTTTTGTTACATGGCAGAAGCAAAATGAGTTAGCCGGTGAGATTTGTTCGATGAATTTTGAGGCCATGAGCATTGCCTTCCAGGTGGAAAGCGGGGAAAGTGGGAGTCATGAAGATCGGCAAGCATCTGGTGTGGCTTTTATTCGGTATCGCGATAGGCATCAGCGCGGCGCAGGCTGAAGAGCCCAATCCGGCCGCATCTGAGGCTTACAACAAGTATTTGGCGCGGCTGGAGGGAAGACTCAACATACAGCACGGCAATACGGCTGCCTATGTTGCCGGACTCGATACTCCAGAGATCCGCGCCCGCCTTCATGGCGGAGAGCAGGTTGTGGAGCAACTGAACGCCAAGGCGGATAGAGAGCTGCCGGGCGCGCTCTTGCACCACTGGCGGGGCACTGCCTTTGTTCCCGGAGCGCACGCGGCGGATTTTGAACGCTTGCTCCGCGATAGCTCGGCTTATGCGCGCATCTATGCTCCGCAGGTGGTCAGGTCGCGGCAACTTGGCCAGCAGGGCGAGCATGTGCAGACCATCCTGCGCGTCCGCCAGCACCACGTGCTCACGGTGGTACTCGATACCAGCTACGATGTGAGTTTTGCGCATCTGGATCTGGCGCACGGCACGAGCACAGCGCATGGCACACGGGTGGTGGAGATTGCCGATGCGGGCACAGCGCGGGAACGCAGCTTGAGTCCTCATGAACAACAAGGTTTTTTGTGGCGCATCGACACTTATTGGAGCTGGGCTGAGCAGGATGGCGGCCTTGCGATTCAGATTGAGTCGGTGACGCTGTCGCGCGGCATTCCTCGAGGACTGGGATGGGTGGTGGGTCCTTTCGTTCAGTCCATTCCGCGCGAGTCGCTGGAGTTTACGCTCAGTCGGACCGCTACTGCTCTGTCCCGCCGCAACTGAGGCTTCCTTCCGCTACTTTCTTCCACTCTGCATGCCGCCAGCAATGTACCTCTGTCTGCGGCCGGAGTGGGAACCCGAATGCTTCCACACATCTGAATCCGAGCTGCCCTCTGCAGCGCGAAAGGAGCCGCTATGCCGGTAACCAGGGTTTCGCACGCTCAAAATACGCCGTTCCGGAATGCTACCCGTGTCCATCAGGCGCTTACCGCAACCGTGGAGAAGCGCCTTCTGAGCTGGCTCGCCCAGCGGACGCCACATGCGGTGACTTCTGATCACCTAACCGTGTTGGGGCTTGCCGCCCAGTGTTTGGCCGGGCTCTGTTATGCCGTCAGTGGCGGGCAACGGATGGCTTTGCTGGGGGCATCCCTGGCTATAGCGCTCAACTGGCTGGGGGACTCGCTCGACGGCACCCTTGCACGCCAGCGTCACCAGGAGCGGCCACGCTATGGCTTCTACGTGGATCATGTGGTGGATATTGTTGGTTCGGTGGCAATGATGACAGGATTAGCCTGTTCGGGCCTGGTGCATCCCGAGGTGGCCATGGCCATGCTGGTGACCTTTCTTGTGCTTTCCGCGGAGAGTTATCTGGCCACCTATACCTTGGGCCGCTTTGAGATGGCCCACTCGTTCCTTGGCCCTACGGAGATTCGTCTACTGCTTATCGTGGGGAATCTGGCCTTGATGCGCAGTCCATTTGCAACAATTTTGGGGCAAAAATTTCTTCTTTTCGATATTGGCGGTGTAATCGCGGCTGCAGGAATGGCTGGAATGGCTCTGATAACAGTGAGCCGCCATACCAGACAGCTATTTCTGGCCGAACCGCTCCCCCGAAACCATGCCCCGGAACGATAGAATCGAGGGAGCCCATGATTTTTACACTGGTTGTTTCGAATCTCACGCACAGGCCTGTTCGCACGGCTCTGAGCATTGCCGCCATTGCACTTGAGGTCACCATGATCCTCACTCTGGTCGGCGTTAGTTATGGCACTCTGGACGAGACCGCGCGCCGCGCTCGCGGAGTCGGCGCAGATATCGTCGTCCGGCCTCCCGGAACCTCGCTGATGGGCCTGAGTTCAGCTCCGATGCATGACACGTTGCTGGCCTATGTGGCCAAGCAGCCGCACGTGGCCCTAGTCACCGGCACTGCCGTTCAGCCGCTTACCGGCTTTGATTCGGTTTCCGGCATTGACCTGGACACCTTTTCGCGCATGAGCGGAGGCTTCACCTTCCTGGAGGGTGGCCCGTTCAAGCAGCCGAACGATGTAATCCTGGACGAGTACTACGCCAAGGAACACAAGCTGCATGCAGGCAGCTACGTGCAGTTGATGGGCCGCCAGTGGCATGTGGCGGGCATCTTTGAAAGCGGCAAGCTGGCTCGCATTTGTGTGGATATCAAGGTGTTGGGCGACATTACCGGCAATCCCGGCCGCCTGAGTCAGATCTTTGTGAAGACAGACAATCCGGCCAACAACAAGCTGGTGCTCCAAGATCTGCGCAGCAAGATGAAGGACTACCAGATCTACACCATGGAAGAGTTCACTTCGCTGTTGACCATTTCGAGCGTGACCATGCTGCGCAACTTCATCTATGTGGTGATTGGCGTCTCCACCGTGGTCGGCTTCCTGGCGGTCTTCATGTCCATCTACACGGCGGTGCTAGAGCGTACCCGCGAGATCGGCATTCTGAAGGCGTTGGGCGCTTCACCGCGCTTTATCGCCAGCCTGCTGGTGCGCGAGACGCTGCTGCTGGCGGTGCTGGGCACTGTGGCGGGTATTGGCCTGACGTATGTTACCCAGTGGGCGATCCACACCTTCTCTCCTGCTTCACTGACCCAGGAGACGGTCTACCTCTGGTGGCCGATTGCCGGGTTGATTGCCATCGGCGGTGCACTGCTGGGCGTGGTGGTTCCTGTAACCAAGGCGCTCCGTCAGGACGCAACGGAGGCGATCAGCTATGAGTAATCCCTTGATCGAGATTCGCGAGCTGTCGAAGATCTATCGCCAAGGTGACGTAGACGTACATGCCCTGCGCGGGGCCAATCTGCAGGTGGAGAAGGGCGAGTTTCTGGCGATCTGCGGCGCCTCGGGTTCCGGTAAGTCCACGCTCTTCCATATTCTGGGTGCGCTTACGCCGGCCTCATCAGGTTCCGTGGTGGTGGATGGCAAGGATATTGCCCAGATGTCGCCGGCTGAGCGCACCATTTTCCGTCGCCACACCGTGGGCTTTGTCTTCCAGCGCTATAACCTATTGCCTACGCTCACTGCGGAAGACAACATCCTGCTGGCTAATTTCATTGCCGGTAAGGAAGAGAAGCAGAGCAAGGGATTGCCGGCGGCTTTCATGCCCATTCTTGAAACGCTGGGCATCTCTTCGCGTTTAAGCCACAAGCCCCGTGCGCTTTCTGGCGGTCAGCAGCAGCGGGTGGCAATTGCGCGGGCTCTGGTGAATCGTCCGGCGATTCTTCTGGCCGATGAACCCACAGGAAATCTGGATAGCCAGAACGCTGCGGCTGTTCTGGGTCTTTTGAAGGAGCTGAATCAGAAAGAAGGCCAGACCATCCTGATGATTACGCATGACAACGATGCGGCCAGCTACGCGTCGCGCGTGGTACACATGCGCGACGGGCAGATGCTGTAGCTTTTCATCAGAAAAGCCCCCGCGTCCATCAGGGCGTGGGGGCTTTTTGTTTGCAGATGTGCTGCTGGTGCCCGCAATACATCTGACTAGAAAAAGGAGTATGGAGAGCGCAAAAAGAGCAATCTGGCATGCAAACCAGAACGCGCAGCCCCTTGCGGAACTGCGCGCGGTTTCTAGACAACGAAGAGTCCGGTTGGCTAGTGACTCTCGACCGTCTGGAGCGCAAGGTCGGCTACCTTGGAGTTGCGCAGTATGTCGACCATGGCTGTTTGTGCCTGCTGCCATACGGGATGGGCAGGGCACCAATGTTTACGGCCGCAATTGGCGCCATTGCCCAGGCACTGATTGAGACGGATGGGGCCATCAATGGCTTCCACCACCTCCAGTACGCTGGCAGCGCGTCCCTGCGGCAAGATTTCGAAACCACCCTGCTGGCCACGCCGCGAGGCGATGAGACCAGCACGCGTAAGTGCTTGCAGAACCTTGGAGAGAAAGCTGGCTGGGGCGTTGGCCGCAGCAGCTAAAGTAGGCAACAATACCCGTTCGTTATCCGGTAGACCGGCCAGATGAATCATAATCCGGACGGCATAATCGGCACCACGGGTTAACTGCATTGAAGAAGCTGGGCTGTTCATTGTGGAGGTTGCGTGTCCTTCCTGTGTCTCTTGCATTTCGGCTATGAGCCGGATTTGTTCAGGAACCGCATTGGCGCTGCCGTAAAATGTGTGGCCCAGGCACCGTACACCACCACGGCATTCCTTCCCATATTGTAAAGATTCATAACCGCGGTTTTAAGTTGTCTGGACTCGAAAACAAGCATTTCAGATTCATTACTTTAGTGTTTTTTGTGTGCTTACAACTTTCGCAAGGGTGCTTCAAAGGTGCCACGTTCAGCGCTGCGCACCGGCGACCGCATGTTGAGCATTGCGGAATTGCAGATGCTCTTGCGGCGCAATCACCTCAGTCGGACTCACGCTTTCAAGATGAGCGGCCTGCCTGTTTGCGGCTCAGCAACTGTTCCAGCGCATCGCAGGCTGCTTGCGGACCATTTTCGCCGGCCAGCGTTCCAGCAACCAACTCGGCTTGCTGGGTATAGCTGGGATCGCTGAGCAACTGGGCGATCCGCTGCGCCACCCGCTCGGGCGTGTAGTGCGGCTTGCGGATGGACAGGGCCACGCCCAGCCGCTCCATGCGGCGTGCGTTATCGGGCTGGTCGTGGGAGTAAGGCATGATGAGCATGGGCTTGCCGGCATGCAGGCACTGCGCCGTTGTGCCTACGCCACCCTGATGCACCACCAGCCGGGCGCGCGGAAATAGCGCCGAATAGGGGGCGTACTCGGCCACGCAGATCGAGTCAGGCAGAGCTGTGCGTGGGCGATTGCGCTCATCGCCACCCACCAGCAACACCGCGCGCTTTCCCAATTCGATGGCAGCTTGCGCGGAGACCTCATAGAAATTTCCCGCGGCCAGCACGGCGGCCGAGCCCAGCGTGAAGACCAACGGAGGATCGCCGGCGCGAACAAACTTTTCCAGATTCTCCGGCAGCCGGGCATTGCCGGCATCGGCGTCATAGAAGCAGAAGCCGGTGATCAGTGTGGGCTCGGGCCAGTCTTTTTGCGCGGTTCCCAGAACCTGCGAGAAAAGTGCCAAGACCAGATCGGGCGAGTGCTTGGCATCAAACAGTGGATTTGCGCCCTGCGGCAGCCCCAGCTCCTGGCGCAGTTGATAGATGGGCTCCGGCCATTTGCGGCTTACAAAACGAGCCAGCCGCCGGATACCACGGCCCATGCCCGGGATGGAGCGATCGGCGCGCGCCAGCCGTGGATACATGGGCAACACCGGTGGATCGTAGGCAGAGAAGAAACTGAGCGGAGCCAGTACATAGCTGGCCCAGGGAATTCCGGTGACTTCAGCCACCAGGGGGCCAGCATAATTCAGCTCGCCCAATAACAGCAGATCGGCGCGTTCTGGTTGGGTGGCGGCGTCCAGCAGGTCGGCATAGGTTTCGCGGAGGGAAGGAAACAGAAACTTGCGCAGGCCGGTTTCCGTGCCCTTCTTCACGTCATAGACCATCTCCACCAGGAGGGTATTTTTCGGGTCAATGTCGGGACGGACAGGATGAAATTCAAGCCCCAGGGGAACAATCTTGTCACGGTAGACGGCGGGCAGCGCCATCACCGGCACATGGCCGCGGCGCTTCATCTCAAGAGCCAGTGCGATCAGGGGATTGATGTCGCCAAAGGTTCCGATATTCGAAAGTACGATACGCACTCTGTACTCCTGGTGTCCGGCTCTTCGGTCTGCATGGGGCCAGCTTTCATCATAATGTTCCGGGCGGAACCGGGCAGGAGTGCAGCTTGCGGGAGCGAAGAGGGAGAACATCCAGTGGCAGCACCATGGCATTGTTCCGCCCAAAGAAATTGCGGTGCTCCAGGCGGAGCACCGCAACGTTTGTATTTCGTGATGCTGGCTAAATCTGCGAGCAATCGAGCGGGACCAGATAGAGATTGCTGATGTTGTTCACGATGGTGTCATAGCCGTAGCGCGGATCGCTGGAAAGCTTCTTCCAGCCCGGATCGTTGCGGAAGACGTTCCATTTGGCTTCCAGGTCGGCCATGGAATCGAAGGCCAGCATGTAGGTCAGGTTGGGGATGCGCGGGCCGATCAGCGCGTCGCCGAAGAAGACCGGATGGAAGCCGGCGTTCAGGAACAGATCGAACTCGCCCTTGTGGAACATCTCCACCTTGCGTGCATGCTCGCCGTGCGAGGCGCTCTCGTAGATGCGCATCTGCAGAATGCGTTTGGCATGGGTAGCCGCGCCAGCCGGAGGCGTAACCCGCGGCCAGCCTGGAAAGGCCTTGAGCAGGGAGCTTTCAATGCGCTGAAAGGGAGCGGCGTTGGCGCGTGCGTTCCAGAAGCTGTCGGCCGCGGCCATAAAGGCGGCGTCATTGGCTAGCGTCAGATCCAACTCTGCCAGCGGCTGCGCGGTGGCGGCAGGAATCAGCAGATAGTAGGTGTAGATATCCTGGCCGACATCCACCTTGAAAGCGCCTACCGGGCCCAATCCCATGCGACCAAGCGCGGGCAGCAGTGCCTGAGCAAAGAAGGCTTCCGTGGCCTTCAACTGCGCGCCCGCAGTCATGGTGTAGCGGCGCAGCAGAAGGAACTCGCTGGGTTTGTCGGGCGCGGTGGTTGCAGCAAGTGCGGCGGTTCCGGTGAGGGCGGCGGCTGAGGCGGCAAGCGAGGCAGAAAGAAACTGGCGGCGTTCCATGGGTTCCTCCGGGTGCGATCATTCTACGGCAGATTGCCGGGGATATGCTCCTAACTCTTTTCAAGTTAAATATTTATAGTTCGACAAGCTCAAAGAGTTTGCGTGCGCGATTGCGGGCACGGAAAATTGTTTTGACATATTCCTTTATGGGAATGTATTGTCCTGCCATGGCACGTGCAGCTACCACTTCCGATGTCTTCAATGCCGTTGCGGAACCGCGCCGGCGGCAGATCCTTACCTTGCTTGTGGAGCAAGAACACTCGGTCAGCAAGATTGTGGAGATTCTTGACCTCGATCAGCCCTCGGTTTCCAAGCATCTGCGTGTACTGCGTGATGTGGGGCTGGTCAGGATGCGCTGCAACGGCCGCCAGAAGTTTTACCAGACTCTGCCTGAAGCCATACGCCCATTGCACGAGTGGGCAGCCACCTTCGAGCGCTATTGGAGCCATCAGCTCGACCGTACCAAGCAGCGTGCCGAAGCCAAAATGCAACGTCGCCTGCAAGCTGGCCAACAACATCCCCACCCATCCCCGATTTCCCCAACAGAGGAGGAGAAGTTATGATCCAGTCCGCCCCGGAGCTTGAAAACCTGACCTTCAACATCCAGCAGGAGATTCGCGTCAACGCTCCCATCGACGTAACCTTTGAGTCGCTGATCGAGCAGCTTGGCCCGGACAACGAGATGCCAGATGGAACTCCCATGCCCCTGAAGCTCGAACCCTGGCCGGGAGGCCGCTGGTACCGCGACCTAGGGGGGAACGACGGCCACTTCTGGGCCAACGTCCAGGCCATCAAGCGTCCTGTGCTCCTTGAGTTCAACGGCCCACTCTTCATGTCGTATCCGGTAGCCAACAACGTACAGTACCGGCTGCGCGAAGAGGGTGGAGCTACCATCATTCAGTTCCAGCATGCAGCCTTTGGGCTCATCCTGGAGGACCACCGCAAAGGCGTTCACACCGGCTGGAGCTACATTCACGAGCAGGTACGCCGGCGCGCAGAACAAAAGCTCACGGACGCACGTTAGAGCCTTCCCCGCTCTTCAGCGTGTTCCCCATCCAACCCTGTTTCCCCAACCCACCGTATTTCCCTGACACTAGGAGGTTATCGAATGTCTGCTGTAGAGACTGCTGTTTCCAATGCCATCGCTCAGTCCTTACTGGAGGAGTTTGAAGCGCAAGCTCCCATTACGCGCCGCTTTCTGGAGCGTCTTCCCGCCGCCAAGCTGACCTGGAAGCCCCACCAGAAATCGATGACAGCCGGCCAGCTTGCCTATCATCTGGCCACAACGCCGGGCGGAGTGGTGCAAGCTGCCAAAATTAATCCCGCACCCCTGCCGGATTTCAACCACTTTCCTCAGCCCGCCAGCCTCGAAGAAGTGCTTGCGCTTTTTGAGCAGAATGTGGCGACAGTACGCTCACTGCTGCCGCAGTTCGACGATGAAGCCATGCGCGCAATCTGGCGGGTTGAAAGCGCGGGGCGCGAGATCTTCGCCCTGCCGCGCAGCAAGTTCCTGCGCGACATCCTGCTCAGCCACTGGTATCAGCATCGCGGCCAGTTCAGCGTCTATCTGCGTCTTCTCGATGTCCCGGTTCCCGCCAGTTGGGGCCCGAGCGCCGACGAGCAGCCACCGTTCATGAGTTAGCTGCTCGCTTGTAGTTATTCCCATCGCGCAAAAAAATCCCGGCGGCCGCATGGATGCGACGCCGGGATGCTTGTTTTCTGTGGGAAAGCGTTGCTTATTGCCCGGTGCCGCCCACCGTCATCTTGTCCAGCTTGATGGTTGGCAGGCCCACGCCCACCGGTACCGATTGTCCGTCTTTGCCGCAGGTGCCGATGCCCTCGTCGAGCTTCAGATCGTGGCCCACCATGGACACATATTTGAGCGCTTCCGGCCCGTTGCCGATCAGGGTGGCGTCGCGCACCGGCGCGGTGATCTTGCCGTCCTCGATCAGGTAAGCCTCGGAGGCGGAGAAGACAAATTTGCCGTTGGTGATGTCCACCTGTCCGCCGCCAAAGTTCACGGCGTAGAGGCCGCGCTTGACCGAGCGCAGAATGTCTTCGGGCGCGTCTTCGCCGGCCAGCATGTAGGTGTTGGTCATACGTGGCATGGGGATGGACTGGTAGTTCTGCCGGCGGCCGGAACCGGTGGAGGAAGTCCCCATGAGCCGGGCGGAGAGCTTGTCGGTCAGGTAGCCGCGCAGAATGCCGTTTTCGATCAGTACCGTTTCATGGGTGGGCGAGCCTTCGTCGTCCACGTTGAGCGAACCGCGACGGCCAGCAATGGTGCCGTTGTCGACGACCGTCACTTTGGAACTGGCGACCTGCTGGCCAATCAATCCGGCAAAGGCAGAGGTCTTTTTGCGATTGAAGTCGGCTTCCAGACCATGGCCTACAGCTTCATGCAGCAAAATGCCGGGCCAGCCGGGGCCCAGAACAACTTCCATTTCGCCGGCCGGCGCGGGAACTGCCGTCAACTGCAGAATGGCTCCGCGTGCGGCCTCGGCAGCCAGACTCTCGGGGCTTTTGCTGCCGGTGAACTGCTCAATGCCTGCCCGGCCTCCGCCGCCAGCAGAACCTTTGGTGGTGGTGGCGCCGTCCTGGGCGATGACAAAGACGTTGAGCCGGCACAGCGGCTGCGTGTCAGAGGCAAAAGCGCCGTCGGAGGCCGCAATCAGTACGCGGCGCAGCTCTTCGGCATAGGAGGCGCGTACCTGGGTCACGCGGTTGTCCAAGGCGCGCGCGGCGCGATCGGCCTTCAAAATGAGTTCCAGCCGGGCAGCCAGATCCAGCGAGTAACCGCCCACCGGTACCGGATAGAGGTCCGGCGAGCCGGCATGGACAAATCCCTGCACGGGCTGTTTGGCGGGTCCGGAGGCAATCAGTGCGGCGGTACGGGCCGCATGCAACAAACGCTCCGGGCTCAGGTCGTCC
>Ga0207738_100159_pt1 | contig 16238 bp, 12 predicted proteins | sample LuqExpMetagenom9_FD_187767 | JGI IMG/M metagenome (GOLD analysis project Ga0207738, IMG submission 187767) | Tropical forest soil microbial communities from Luquillo Experimental Forest, Puerto Rico - Sample 9 (SPAdes) | ecosystem: Environmental > Terrestrial > Soil > Tropical forest ... | reverse complement strand
CTGAATAATCTGCAGCACGCGCCATCAAAGTCGATCCGTACTTATTTGCAGCGCCCGCTAGTTTCATGCTGGGAGGATTAACAAAGTGCGGAAAGGCTTCACAAGAAGACCAGCGCAGGACGCCCCGGCAGTCTACGCCAAAAACTATATAACTCCGAATGGGCTGCAGCGCCTCATAGATGAGCACCGGTTTCTGCTTACCAGGGATCGCCCTGCTGTGGCGGAGGTGGTGGCCTGGGCCGCCGGCAACGGTGATCGCAGTGAAAACGCAGACTACCAGTACGGCAAGCGCCGGCTGCGGCAGATTGATGGGCGCATTCGCTTTCTCACGAAGCGCATTGAAGCCGCTGAAGTGGTGGACCCGGAAGCTCCGAGATCAGGGCAGGCGAAGACGAAGGTGTTCTTTGGGGCAACCGTGCGTTACGCCAATGCGACTGGAACTGAGCGAGAGGTAAGCATCGTGGGCACAGACGAGATTGATCTCAGTCGTAACCACATTAGCTGGGTCTCTCCTCTGGGGCGTGCCTTGTTGAAGTCAACAGAGGGTGACAGTGTGTTTGTCAACGCACCGGGCGGTACAGACGAGCTGACGGTTCTGGAAGTGCGTTATGAACGCATTGCTGTAGAGCCGTTCCGCGAACCACCTGGTTCTGAAGCTGCGACCAAGAAACCCTCGCGTCAACGCTCATAACGCCAGTTCGTTCTTGTAACCCGGACGCGGCTCGAACTTGAAGCACACTCCTGAGTCAGGCAGACAACGGAGTGCGGATTGTCTTGCCTGAGTTTGCCGAGCAGACCGCCCTGCCATCACCGGAGATTTTCCATTTTGTTCTGCGCATCAGCCACGCGGCATTGACGCTGGCAAGATCATGTCCTGATTCAAGCGGGCAATCTCTCAAGGCTGCTTTGCAGCGTGGACACTGACATTTTGGCCATTGCGTATGGAATCAGAGGCTGTGCGAACTACCTGGTCACTCGCCTGCAAATCTCCGAAGACCTCGGTCTCCCCATTTGCGGACTGTCCGGTTTGCACGTTGACCCATTCTGCCTTGCTGTCGTGTATGCGAATGACAAAGGTATGCTGTTGGTCGCCAGTAATTGCCGTTGAAGGTACGAAAAGAGTTGGCGCATGCCGGCGAATCGGCCAGGCAACCGTCACGAAGCTCCCGGAAGCAAGTTTGCCATCCACATTTCGAACATCGAGTTCAACGCGCATCGTCCGCGTATTCACATCGACTTCATGCGCGATTCTAGCGATGGGCGCATGGAAGGTTTCACCGGGATATGCTGGCACAGTAAAGCTGACCGACTCACCCTGCTTCATTTTGCCAACCTCTGCTTCCGGGATTGGTACAACAAGGCGAAGCCTGTCGGTATCGACGATTCGCACGATTGGTTGCGATCCAGCTTGCCCCGAAGCTGGTCCGGTAAGCGCACCCGGATGGAGGTTTCGCATGGTAACAACGCCGCTGAACGGTGCTGAGATGGTGAGATAGGATGCCATCTGAGAGACACTGCGAAGTGCGTCGCGCGCGGCATCCAGGTTGTGTTTGGCGGCTGAGACGGTTCCTTTGTCGGCGGCTACAGTTTGATCCGCGACCATGACATCGTTCTGTGCAACGACGCCAGGAGTTTTGGCCGCTGAGGCTAGATGCTGGTAGGTTCCCTGATCTGAAGTGAGCTTGGCTTGCGCAGCGGCAAGCTGTGATTCGGCTGCGCGCACGGCAGCTTCGGCCTGCGAACGCTGCGCCATGAATTCAGGCGCAGACAGGCGCATCAGCTCTTCGCCCTGGCGCACGCGTGAACCAACATCCACCCGAATCGATTCAATGAACCCCGTTACCTTGGGATAGATATCGACAGATTCATACGGTAGAAGCTGAGCAGGCAAACTGGCCTTTAGATCAAGCTGCCGGGACGCAATGCGGACAGTTTCGACGTCCGGTGCGGCTGAGGCTTGTGGTGGTCGCGCGGCTTCCTTGCTTCCATTTCTGCAGCCGCTCAAAGTGCACATCAGAATCGTTAACGCAAAAACATGAGTTCTCATCGCGAGGGCTCCGAGATAGGAGAGTAATGACGGCTCTCAGGATCCTCTGGATCGAGCGAACCTGATTCGGTGGAGGCCTTTCCTTGAACAATGCCGAAGATGGTGGGAAGCAAGAACAAGGTTGCCAGTGTTGCGGCAGACAGGCCGCCGATGACAGCGCGGCCAAGCGGCGCTGTTTCTTCCGCTCCCTGCCCGATGGCAAGAGCCATGGGGATCATGCCAGCAATCATTGCGAGGCTGGTCATAAGAACCGGGCGCAGTCGTTCCGCCGCAGCATCGCGGGCTGCCTTGTGCGATTCGACTCCGCCTCGTCGATTCTTTTCTGCAAATGTCACCAGGAGAATGGCATTTGCTACCGCGACGCCGATGGCCATGATTGTTCCCATAAAGCTCTCCAGATTAAGAGAAGTTCCGGTAAGCAACAGCGTGATGGCGACTCCGACTAGAACTGCGGGAACTGTGGATACGATCACGAACGCGAGTCGCACAGATTGGAAGTTCGCGGCTAGGAGCAACAGGATCACGAGTACGGCAGCCCCTAGACCAATCAGCAGTTCGCCAAATATCTGCCGCAGAGCGCTGATTTGGCCACGCACCGAGGTGGTTACGCCGCGTGGAGGAACGCCAACATTGCGGATGGCTTGATCGACATCGGATGCGACTGCCCCCAGATTGTTCCCGGCAGGATTCGCGCTGATGATGAGCATCCACTGTCCGTTTTGCCGGTCTAATTCGCCGGGAACGCTTGTGGAGCGAAGAGTGGCAACCTGACCAAGCGAGGGTTGAGCACCCGTCGTGCTTGACACAGGAATATTTGCCACATCGGCTATCGAAGTCATCTGAGCTTGCGGAACAGTGAGCTGGACCTGATAGCTGACACCGGACTTTGGGTCTCGCCAATAGTTGGGCGCTACGAATCTGCTCGATGCGGTGGCAGACACAACTGCCGAGCCAACATCGGTAGCCGTTGCTCCCAATTGCCCCGCGAGCACGCGGTTGATGTGGACATCGATCGCGGGATAGTGCTGCGGTTCTTCGAACTCTACATCGCGCAAGGAGTGGACCGTCAGAAGCTGTTGGCGAACGCGCTCGGCGAACGCCTGTACATCGGTGTATTGCGGTCCAGTGACTGCGACTTCGGCAAGAGAAGGAGAACCGAAATTCAGAATTTGACTAACTAAGTCGCCCGGATCAAAGGAGAAGTGAAGGCTGGGGAATTCCCGCGCGAAACGGCTTCTGAGACGCTCCTCAAAGTCGCGAAGTGCTATTCCACTGCCTGGTTTCAAAGCGACGTTGATGATGGCCTGCTGCGGCCCGCTCGTCCATAGAAAAACTGCGTTAATCGGATAGGACGATCCTTGCGTGCCGACATAGCCGAGACTGAGATCGAGATTGTCTGCTCCGGCCTCGTCCTTGATACTGGCCAGCACGCGGCGAACCTGATCTTCAGTTGCCGCAACACGCGTTCCGTCGGGTGCATCGATGCGCAATCGGAACTGAGTTGAAGCCGAGGAGGGAAAGATTTCCCGCGGGATGTACCGTGCAACAAGGGCCAGGACAACGATGGCGACCAGTGCATATCCTGCAAGAAGCAAGACGTGAAACTGCATCGCCCGCTCAAGAATTCCGTGATAGCGACGTCTGAAGCGAGCGAATTTTCCTTCTTCTTCGAGGTGTTGCTCTCGTGGGCCCTGATGGCGAAGAAACCAGTTCGACAATACGGGGACAAGGGTACTCGAGAGCAGGTACGATGCCCCCATCGCAAACCCGACAGCCAATGAGAGCGGTAGGAAAAGCGAATGCGCTGGCCCAGTCATGAAGAAGGACGGAAGAAACACGGCCAGCACACTGAGCATGGCAAGCAAACGGGGTGTCGCAACTTCCCGGCTGGCCAGTGAAACTGCGCGGGCTGTTGTTTCCCCGTGCTCAATGTGGACATGAATGTTTTCGAGCAGAACTGTCGCTTCATCCACCAGAACTCCGACTGCAAGCGCCAAGCCGCCGAGAGTCATGATATTGATTGTCTGCCCTGCCAGTCTGAGTGCTACGACTGCGCCAAGCAGCGCGAATGGAATGGTAAGGACGACAATCAAGGAGGATCGCCAATCTCGAAGGAATAAGAGCACCATCAGGCCAGTCAACCCCGCACCAATCAATGCCTCGCGAAGAACGGCGCTCAAAGCTGAGCGCACGTACTGAGATTGATCGAATTCATACGTGATTTTGATATCGTCCGGCAATAGCGACTGGAAGCGATTGAGATTCTGGCGCACTTCATTCACGACCGTGATGGTTGAAGCGTCGGGCCGCTTTGTTACCGGAATGTAGATGGTGCGCTTCCCATTCAGGAGTGCGTACCCAGCCAAGATGTCCGAAGTATCGCTGACCGTTGCGACATCCCGCATGTAAACGGCTGCACCGGCCCCCGTCTTGAGCGAGATGTTCAGAAGATCCTGATAGTCGACAACCGTGGAGTCGGTTGTGACCAGCGTATTTGTGTTGCCTATGTTGGCATTGCCCGCAGGTTGAATGCTGTTGCCGGCAGTCAAAGCGCGGACCAGAGACTCTGGTGACACTCCATACGCATACATCTTGTCGGGCTTCACGTTGAGGATGATGGTCCTCTGGTTTGCTCCAAACGGAGGCGGTGACGAGACGCCCGGCAGCGTAGCGAACACCGGGCGTACGCGATTGAGCGCCAAGTCCTGAATTTCCGAAAGTGTGCGTGATGGGCTGGAGAAGACCAGATATCCAACGGGAAGAGTGCCTGCGTCGTAGCGAATGACAAAGGGAGACACTGTCCCGGGCGGCATAAAGGCGTGAGCGCGGTTTACGTAAGAGATTGTTTGCGAAAGCGCCTCGCTCATGTTCGTACCCGGATGAAAATTCAAGCGCAGCAATGCCGTTCCCTGAATGGACTTTGCTTCGACGCTCTCAATGCCATTGATGTAGAGGAAGTGGTACTCGTAGTAATACGAGATGAACCCTTCCATCTGCTGCGGGCTCATTCCGCCGTACGGCTGCGCTACGTAGATCGTCGGCAGGTCGAGCGGGGGAAGAATATCGATGCGGGTTCGCATCAGGGCAATGACCGAAGTCAGCGCGAGCGCAACGACAAGAACGAGGACCGTAATCGGCCTGCGAAGTGCAGCGCGAATCAAACCCATGCGACTTTGCTCCTCATCTTCGAATTCAGGGCTTCTTCTCTACGAGCTGCAGGAAAGGCGCAAGGTCGCCTTCGGCTTCTGCCACTCCAGCTAGCCCGCGCCAGACGTTGAGCCTTGCAAGCGCATCATCGCCTTCTGCCTTGGCTAGCGCTGACTCGGCAGCCGAAACCTCGATCACGGTCGCAAGTCCCGCCTGGTAGCGCGCCCGCTGCTGCTGTTCGCTTTGCCGTGCGGCATCAAGCTCGATCGGAGTGTTCTGCTCAACCGCCCGTGCTCCATCGAGCAATGCGCGTGCTTGTTTTGCCTGCGTTGATATGTCACTTATCGCATGCTGTCGATTTGCTTCCGCCGCACTCAATTGTGCTTTCTGTGCTCGCTGTTGTGGACGGAGCGTGAATATTTGAAAAGCAGGAAAGGTTACCTGTGCTGCGGCGAGCCAGTTGTACGTTTGTGGGGCCAGTCCGGTTGTTCCGCCCTGGAAAACAGGAGTTGGCGTGCTTGTGAGACCAGCTCCTAAGCCGGATGCAGATCCGTACAGTGTGAAAGATGGAACCCAGGAACGCTTCAGCAGATGAAGTTGCTCTCTGGCCTGGTCCAGAATTGCTGCCTGCTGTTCAACCAAGGGATGAGCCTCAACGGGACCATCCTGTACCGGTTGCGCGGGCGCATCTCCCAACAGGGCTGTGTCGTCAATCTGGATCTGATCCGAAGGAAGTTGGAGGAAGTTTGCTAGAGCCTCCAGCAGAACCTTTTCTTGGGTCTGGGCCTGGATGAGTTGCGTGCGAGCCTGTGCAAGCTGCGCATCAGCTTGAGACGCATCTGCTCCGGGCCGGAGCGTGTTATTGACCAGAACATGAATTGCGCGCGAGAAGTCTTCCATCCGCCGAACATTCGCCTGCTGCACCATTGCAAATTGGCGCGCCGTCACGAGATCGAAAAATGCTCCTGCCGCTGCCGACTCGACATTGAGCTTCGTCAAATCCGTTCCATGCCGCGCCGATTCGTAGCCGTAGCGTGCGACTCCGACCTGCGCGTGTCGAGCGCCAAAGTCAAAAGGCTGCCAGGAGAAGAGGACGCCTGTGAGCGTATTCCAATCGCTGTGGCCTGTAGTGCTTCGAGCAGGTTCAGTCGGTATGGGAACAACGGTCTGGCCAAGCGGCGTCAGATTTGCTTTATTCGTAGTCGCTCGGTTCAACTGCCATAACATGTCGGCCCGCGGAAGATAGGCCGCCTGGGCGACGCCAATCGCGTTCCTTGCTGCCTCTTGTTGTGCTTGTGCCGCAAGTATCGCGGGATACTTATCCGCGGCTCGCTGAATGGCCAGTTGTATTGTCAGAGGGCTGCCAAGCGCAGGCAGACTCGCCGGCCCATTCTGGGGCCAGAGCGCCAATGGCGAAGACACGATGGCAATCGCAAGTGCTGTTTGGGCACTTCGTACCACAGAAGATTTCACGCGGAAGACCTCAAAAAGTAGTTAAGGGGAACTACTATTGAAATCCGATACTTTCATCCAATGCAATTTGGTGTCAATACGTCCAATATTTATTTTGACGAATATTGTCGTTCGATGCTGGCATGAAGTATGTTTTTTGAGGTTTTTCGATGCAGGATGAGCTGCAGCTCTCTTCTCCCTTCGCCCCGGACTTTGGTTCGCCAAGACGCTGGGCAGGGACTACAAGCCCCGATTGACGGAAGGGCCGACTACGTTCCGGGCATCCAGTCTGGTCCGGTTGGGATCGGCATATAGGATTTCTTGCACCACGACAGCATCGCCAATTTCTATTGGAACGCTATGAAGGGAAGCGCATCACAGTCAAGACTCACAACGAACAGTGATATATCCATATAACTGCATCGGTACAGGCAGAAAGCACTGGCCTGCGAAGATAGCACGGCGGAAGAAGGTATACCATCCATGCCGTGGCACAGAATGCGTCGTATTTTCTTCGCACCATAACCATCCGAATTTCTGTTCTACCATACATAGACTAGCTTCTGCCTCGGGAAGACGCGTCTATCTGAGAATGTTTGACCGTTCACAGATAGGCGTTCTTGAGATTTTCTCTCCTAACTCTTAAGCCGCACGGCGTTGCTCCTCCAGGCTAAGTTGCACCTTCAGAGTTAACGGCAGACTCTCTACTCCCATCTTGGCGCGAGAGGTTCAAGAGCGCCTCTGGCCAGAGGCACCATAGCTTTGTCGGCAAATTTGGATGCAATCGGGTTAATTTGGTGTTATTGCGTGGCGCGATGGTCACAAAGTTGATCCGCGAGACCCTGTAACTTATGTGTAGATAGATAATCAATGGGGCTGAAGTAGCTAAGGGTGCCAGCAAGGGGTACTTTTAGCGGATGGTGTATGAGCAGAAAAGCCGTCCGACACCTCGGCAGCAAGGGCGTCTGATCGAGTACCTTGTAGCCGGAGCCACGGCGCACGCCGCTGCCAGCCTGCTGCGCATTCAGCCCAACACTGCGATTGCATTCTTTATGCGCTTGCGTAAGCTGGTTGCCAGCAAAGTTCCCAGCTATCAGATGGATGGCGAAGTCGAAGCAGACGAAAGCTACTTCGGTGGCCATCGTAAGGGAAAACGGGGCCGCGGCGCTTCCGGAAAAGTTGCTGTTTTCGGCCTGTTGAAGCGCAAAGGCAAGGTCTACACGGCCATCATCCCCAACGCACAATCGGTCACGCTGCTGCCCATCATCGAACAGCGTATCGCTCCGGATTCGATCGTCTACACCGACACGCCAGCTCGTACAACGTACTCGATGTCTCCCAGTTCAGGCACCTGCGCATCAACCACTCCGAGTTGTTCGCCGACCAGAAAAACCACATCAACGGAATCGAGAGCTTCTGGAACCAGGCCAAACGCCATCTGCGACGATTCAACGGCATAAAAGCTGACAACTTTTACTGGTTCTTGAAGGAGTGCGAATGGCGCTTCAATGGAGACAACCGCCAGGCATTGCTCAAGCAGCTTAAACACTGGTATAAAAATGCGAAACACTAACCCTTAGCTACTGCAGCCCCTTTTTTAATGCTGCATGGCTTACGGACTCTGCTCACCATGCTGGGCATGATCTTCGGCGTTGCCGCGGTAGTCGCGATGCTCTCTATCGGAGCCGGTGCGCGCCAGAAAGTAATGGCCTTGATTGAGCAGATGGGCGTGCATAATTTGATTGTGGAGGCCAAGGAAACGGTTGAGTGGCAGGCTCATGAGAAGATTCGCAAAATCTCGCCAGGACTTACACTCTCCGATTATCGTGTCCTTGAAGCTGACTTGCAGGGGCTTGCAGCTTCCACGCCACGCAAACGCTTTGTGCCCAACAAGACGATTCCAAAGTCGCAGCGCGATATGCCCGTTGTTCTCGGCGTGCGACCGAACTACCAACAGATTTCTGGTCTGCATTTAGTGGAAGGACGCTTCTTCACGCAGCAGGAAGAAGATCTTGGTGCCCCGGTATGTGCTCTGGGCGCCGCGGCAAAATGGAATCTCTTTGGCTCCTCGACTGCGATGAATCAGTATGTCAAGGTTAACGAGCAGTGGTTTCGCGTAATTGGAATCGTAAGCCCGCAGCTCAGTGCGCAGAGCGACGTTGCAGGTGTTCCCAGCGCCGACGTGAACAACAATATTTACGTTCCTCTCAAAGCCTCGATGTACCGTCTGGAAGACAGCTACAGTGACGCGCGCGATGAAATTGATGGTATCTACCTGAGCTTCAATGAGGCGGCCAATCTCAACGAGCAGGCACAAATTGTGCGCGCCGTACTCGAGTCTTCGCATCACGGAGCGGACGATTACAGTGTGATTGTGCCTGCAGAGCTGTTGGCCGAACAGAAGCGAACCGAGCAACTGTTCAACACCGTCATGGTTGCCATCGCATCCATTTCACTGCTTGTCGGTGGCATCGGCATCATGAACATCATGCTCGCCAGCATTCTCGAACGCACGCGTGAAATCGGGCTGCGGCGAGCCGTGGGTGCACGTCAGATGGATATCATCCGGCAGTTTGTTGTTGAAGCCATTATGATCTCGTTCGTGGGCGGTACTATCGGCGTGGCCTTCGGCTTCGTGATTTCTAGGTTGATCGCCTGGCTCGCTGGTTGGTCGACGGTTGTTACCTTCAGTTCCATCGCTCTGGCCTTCCTGGTCTCCATTTCAGTCGGTTTAGTCTTCGGTATTTATCCCGCCACCAAAGCTGCACGTCTCGATCCCGTGGAGGCCATTCGCTATGAATAGCAGGCCGTCCATCGAACTGTTGAGGTCACTCGTCATGCCTCGTTTCGCTCTTACAGTCCTCGTACTGTCTTCAGTTCTTGTTTTGCAGGCCAGCGCACAGAATAGCGCTTCCCCGGTAAAGGAAGAGGAAAGCTTCTCGCACTTTCTTACAGCGCGCGTGAAAGCAAAAAGTCTCCCTGCAAACGAGCGGATGAAACAGTACGTGGCGGACGGGAGGCTGCGCCTGAGCCTGCAAGAAGCTGTATTGCTGACGCTCGAGAACAATAGCGATATTCAGATTCAGGAGATGGCGATTGAAACGCAGAAGTTCAGCCTCCTCAGCGCTCATCAGATCTTCGATCCTCTGGTGACCAGCAGTCTGAACATCACTCGCTACTCGTCGCCAACCTACACGCAACTGCAGGGCGTTGGTGGAACCACGGTTGCCAATGCGCTCACACAGACGGGGGAGGTTGGTATTCAGCAGTTTCTTGCCACTGGAACAACCCTTTCCGCCAGCCTGAGTAGCACAAAGTCTTCTACCAATAGTTCCTATTACCTCTTCAATCCGTACTACTCTTCTACGCTGAGTTTGAACGTGACGCAGCCGTTGTTGCGCAAGGCCGGCATCTTTGCCAATACGGCCTCGCTGGTGATTGCACGACGCTCGTTACAGCAGTCGCGCGCAACCTTTGAGGCTGAAGTCAATGACGCCATCTTGCAGGTGGTGCAGCAATACTGGACCGCGGTTGAAGCGCGTAGTTCGCTCGATGTGCAAACCAAGTCTCTGGAACTTGCAGAGGTAAGTTATCAGCGCGATAAGCATGCGCTCGAACTCGGCGCGCTGCCCCCGCTCGACATCTATCGCTCAGAGTCTGAAGTTGCCACGCGCAAGCTGCAGGTCATTGAGGCCAGGCATACGCTGGAGAAGGCCGAAGAGGCGCTTCGGTTCACACTGGGCGCCAATCAAGCCCCGGTCTTTAGCAAGATTGAAATTAACCTGACCGAAACCCCAAAACCATCTGGCGAACTCGTTAACGTCGACCCCGAACAGGCTCTGACCGATGCGCTTGTGCGCCGTCCGGAACTGGATGCCGCGCGTGCGGCATTGGCCAATGATGAAACCAGTGTCCGCTTGGCACGCAGCCTCGCTAAACCAGATCTTTCTTTCACCGGCTTCTATCAGACAAGCGGAATCGGCGCGAATCCTTCAGCATTTGGGGCGTCTATGTCACAAGCTTTTGGTTTCGGAGCGCCCGGCTATGGCGGCCAACTGAGCCTGAGCCTGCCGGTGCGCAATCGAGCTGCTCTGGCGCGAATTGGAACTGCCATGGTTACCCAAACGCAGGATCGCTACACCGACCGCAAGCTGCACGAGACGATTACCCGCGAAGTGAAGAATGCGCTGCATCAACTTGACATCGCCAAGCTGGAACTCTCCGCCGGCGCCGCATCCGTAGACCTGGCACAGAAGACACTTGCTGCCGATCAACGCAAGTTTGAACTCGGCGCAGAGACAAACTATTTTGTTCTTGATGCGCAGTCTCGTTTGGCGCAAGCTGAGCTGAGCCTGCTGGATGCGCAGATCAATTACCAGATCGCACGCGCCTCCGTGGAGCATGCCACAGGCAATCTACTAGCTTCCTACCGTGTGCAAATTCGAGAGAACCAATAGCGTCACGTCAGTGGAGCGGAAGCGCCGGTTTGCAGAAGAGACGGTTGCGCAAGACGCAAGTGCAGCGTCAGCCACTAAGCGGGCAGGCTTTGTGGAGAATGCCTTGACGGTTTTTTCACAATCCTAAAGTCATGATTGTTTCTTCGGGTAGCTCTTCAAAGTAGAGTTCCGCTCTTGTTGCGAGCCAGCGGTTGATTGTCCACAGGATGATGCAACTAGCGGCCATTCCCCCAACAAGCCACAAGAAGTGCTGCGGATGGTGCAGTGCCTCTACTTCAGCAGGAAGAAGAAACGCTAGCAGGAGAGTCAGTCCGCCGAAGGTTGCCCAGAATGTAAATTGAAAATTTGCACTCCCTGGTAAGAGTGAACAGGTAAAAGGAACCTTTGCAAAACCTGCAAGACTTGCGTCTACCATGAATATACCTAGGAGCGTGAGCAGTACCAGGTGACCTGCGACAAGCGTGAGGGGTCGATAGGTGAGGCCCATGGCCGCTGTAACGAGCAGCACAGGGAGTACGGAAAGCAGCAAGAGGGTGCGTCTAACTGCGGTGATGTAGCGGGCGGAAGGTCTTAGCTGTGTGGTGCGCAGAATCCAATTGGCAGTTAGGGAGATCGGTAGTGCGAAGATGTTGCGAAAGCCCATCACGACAAAGACCATCATCACCGTGCTGGTGATCGGGAGCTCGATGCTGAAGTTGCGCAGGCCAGGAGCAATAAGTGCCCGGTGGAGCGCCGCGAGCCAGACCGCAAAAGCAATCGAAAGATAGAAAGCAAGAATGATGCGGTGCTGGCGGCTACGCGTCAAGGTGCGCCAGCAGAACGCGAGAAGCGTGCCCGTCAGGCTGCTACCGAGCGGTATCCTCCAGTTGTAAGCCTTCCTTGAGGGGATCAATTCCGGCTGTTCTATTATCTTCTTCATCGTGTAGCTGTAGCAAATGAGCAGGGAGGCAAGTGCGCCAGCCAATGATGCTCCCAGAGCCAGCCAGCCGCGCCATGCCAGCCACTGCATGTCCGCAGGCAATGATCCATTCAATTGATTGAGCATTGCGAAGAACCAATAGCTGGGAGTCAGGCCAACGAGTTGGAGATTATCGACTGCTACCATGGAGGCGTGTGTCGGTAGTGTAGGCAGAAGAAAGTAGGCGCTGAGCACTGTGGCGTATGCTCCCAGTTGCAGCAGACCGGAAAGGCGTATATATAACCTGCGCGGCAGAAGCGCTGCGCCCACTCCCTGTATGGCCAGCAGTGTGCAGAGTAGGAAGAGACTGCAGGCGATCATCGTGAACCAATAGCTGAAAAAGAACCGAGGCCAGTTCGACGTGCGTGCAAAGAGCAACGCGATGATCGGGCTCGAGGCTCCATTCAGCAGCAGAATCGCCAATCCTATCGGCGCCGCGGTGGCTGCGAGCTTGGCAAAGAGGATCGTGCGCGGGCGAATCGGCAGGGGGCCTAGGATAAGCGCATCGCGACGATCTGGAAACTGGCCGTCCCACGTGAGCACCGCAATCAGGCCCACGATGAGCATCATGGTTAGAATATGCGATTGCTCAAACTTCCAAGCCTCAGAGAGTGGCGGAGGAAAGACGAGATTGCCCAATGCCTGCATCAGACTGATCATGAGCAGCACACCGGCGAACTGTCCAATGTATTGCTCCACATCGGCTTCGATAGAGAGCGCTTCCAGATCGATGATGCGCAGCAGAAATTGCTTCCACAGTACATGGAAATGCCGCGATACGCGGGCCATGGCATTGGACATGAGGCGCAGCGCCCAACGGGCTTCAAGTTTAGCCATAGATCAACTCCGCAATCTGCCGGGCAGTTTCTTCTGTATCCTGCTCGACTGCTAATTGGGCAAAGACACCTTCGAGGCTCGATTGGGCAGCCAGTGTGCGTAGATTATCGATTGTGTCGTCCGCTACGAGACGGCCGCGATGCAAAATCACAATGCGCGCAGCGATGCGCTCGACAGTATCCAGTTCGTGAGAACTAAAGAGCACCACCTTGCCAGCCGCAGCTAGTCTCTGAATCAGACTCCGCAGAACCAGGGCCGAAGCTACATCGAGTCCGGAGAAAGGCTCATCCAGAAGCATGAGCTGCGGATTATGCAGAAGGGCTGCTATCAGCAGAATCTTTTGGCGCATTCCCTTCGAGTAGCCGGCAATGCCTGCATGGCGATCCGTGTAAAGACCCAGAAGTTCGAGCATTTCCTCCGTGCGTTGGCGAGTTTGCCGCTCCGGTAAATCGCGCAGTTGCGCCACCATCGTTAGATATTCCAAACCGGTGAGATGCGTGTAGAGATAAGGCTCTTCCGGAACATAGCCAAGCTGGCGCTTGTACGCGGTCCAATCTTCCGCAACCTCCCGTCCTTCGAAGAGAATCTCTCCGCTGGTGCGTGTAATCAGTCCGGCGATCATCTTCATCGTTGTGGACTTGCCGCTGCCATTTGGTCCCAGGTAGCCAGTTACTTCGCCAGGCCGGGCGCAAAAGCTTATACCGTTCACGGCGGGGATGCCAGCGAAATGCTTGGCCAGATTGCGGAGTTCGAGCATGTTATCTCCTTCTGAGCATGAGTAAAGAAGCGTGGTGCTGATACGGTGCGAATTACGGCAAGCTGGCGGTGCAACGATCAGCCTCTCCAAACAGCTCGGTCCCATCCGATTTGTCCATGCCATGGTCTGCGCACCTGCGAGATGGAGAATTCTCTTCCAGAAAGATGCTGATCCGGATCCTGTTCCATCAAGGCGTTGAGTTTTCTCGGTCTTACGCACTTCGTCCGCATGGCTTGCAACTGAAATCAATTCGTACGGCAGGAAATTGCGTGGCGTTGACCTGCAAACGCAGGCGGAACGCATGCCACGGCGAGCATTGCGGTGCATCAGGTGGCTCTGGTCCTGTTAGCGCCAACACCGCAGCCGCCGCCAGCAAAGCCAGGGCAAGTATGCGCAACGACGCTGTCATGAGCACCTCCGGTCATACCCTATGTAGCAATCTGCATTACATCTTGTCAAGTAGAAATCTACATAGGTATACTTCCGTCCATGGTCGCTGAACGTAAACTCTCGCATACCGCTGCACTCATCCTCCACGCGATTGACGTGGGCTATGTCTATGGATTCAGCGTGATGGAGACGACAGGGCTACCAAGTGGAACCGTATATCCTGCCATGAGACGGCTGGAGGCTGATGGGCTGATCTGTTCGCATTGGGAAAAGCAGGCTGTTGCCGATGCCGAGCAGCGACCTTTGCGCAAGTACTATCGGCTAACGACAGCCGGAAAAGGAACATTGCAAAGCCTGCGGCAACGCTATCCACTCTTGGTGCGATTGATCCCGATCGAGGAAAAGGAGCCGCTCCGTGCTGCGCGTTGAGCCATTAAGCAGGGTACTGGAGCTTGGGCTTATTGCCTTGGCAGCACAGCTTGTGCCCAAAAAACGCCGCCAGGACTGGATGCTGGAGTGGCGGGGTGAGTTGGCTTATCTGCATTCAGTTCTCGGTAGCAGTATTCCTGCGCGGATTGTGCCAATGCGTTTTGTATTCGGTGCTTTTTTCGATGCCCTCACGCTGCGTGTGATTGAAGGCAAGCAGCGCGAAAGATTTCCGCAGGCTAAGGTCTCGCCCATCACCTGTCTGGTGGTGCTGGCGATGCTGCTCACAGCCAGTTATGGTGCTACTTTTCTTCTGCCAGGCGTACGCGCAGAGCGCGAACTGGCGCCCGCCCCAATCGGCAATGGGCTGGTACTGATCCAGGGCGCGGAAGAAGTTCATCACGGTGAGCCCACGATTGCCCCTTCTCAGATCCGAGTCTGGAGAAGGGGACAGCAACGCTACTTTGACGGTTTCGCCTACTACTATCTCGCGGCCGAGAGCTTTAGTGACCCGGCACAGCCAGAACGCGGGCGGACATGGAAGATTGCCCACGCCACTGCCAATTTGTTGCCCTTGCTGCAAGCTCCAGTACGGCTTGGCGCCACGGCCACTGCTGCTAACTACGGGATGCCTGCGCTGGTGTTGAGCGAAAGCGGGTGGAAGCATCGCTATGGAGCCGATCCAGGCGTGATGGGACGTGTTGTGCTGATCGATGCAAAGCCTGCACGCATTGCGGGGGTTGCGCCGGACGGTATGTGGATGCTGCCGGGCAATGCCGACGCGTGGTTGATAGATCCCAACACGGAGCAGAAACACGATGTACTGGGCTATGCTGTGGCTCATCTAACCTTCCAAGGCAAAGCGATGATGCGTACGCCGCGCATTGCCATCACCGCTCATCGTGCGCACTTCAATACAGATGCCTACGAGGGGATTGCGCTGTGTCGCGGTTCTGTCGGCCCATGGTCCTTCTTTTTGTATGCGACTTTTCTCGCCTTGGTCACTTTGCCCGTCATCGCACCCGCAGAGCATACGGAAATGAGCTTGCATACGCACGAATTGGGGTGGTTCCGGCTGTTGCTACGGCCGCTCTTCTACGCCGCCAAGCTCGGATTGGTGTGGCCCATCGCGTATTTCACTTCGCTCAATGCGGCTTACGCGTTGCCGCAACTCTCAGTCCAGACACAAACCTATCTGCAACTGACAACAGGCTTCCTGGCCTGCTTGTTCGGAGTGCGCTGGGCAATTCTCGATCAGCACAGGCGCTGCCCCGTGTGCCTTCGACGCGTGACGCATCCGGCGCGCGTGGGGAACACCGCCAGCAATCTGCTAGCGTGGAGCGGCACAGAGATGATTTGCGCTGGCGGTCATACGCTCTTGCACATTCCAGACCTGCCCATGAGCTGGTTCCCGGCGCCGCGTTGGCACTTGCGGCGCGCAGCATAGGATACAGAGGCCTGTATCCTGTCCGCCTCATCGACTGGCCTGGATGTGTTTGTTCAGCAGGCGGTCTCTCCTCTTATTCGACTCAGCATAGACTTCGTGCGCTGGCGCATAGCCGTAGTTTTTGTCGAGGCAAATTCTTCCATTCGGTATCGCGACTGAAGAAGCAGGGGGAGAATGCTCCATCGGTTTCTTAGAGCGCCATGCCGCCCGAGACTTCGATTCGCTGCCCATTCACCCAGCGATTGTCGTCGGAGAGCAGCGCTGCGATCATCGGGCCAATGTCGTCCGGAACACCTGCGCGCCCAAGTGCCGTCATACCG
>Ga0207738_100158_pt1 | contig 16291 bp, 12 predicted proteins | sample LuqExpMetagenom9_FD_187767 | JGI IMG/M metagenome (GOLD analysis project Ga0207738, IMG submission 187767) | Tropical forest soil microbial communities from Luquillo Experimental Forest, Puerto Rico - Sample 9 (SPAdes) | ecosystem: Environmental > Terrestrial > Soil > Tropical forest ... | reverse complement strand
GACAAATCCTCTTTTTTTCGCAGCGCCCCTACAGGGCGCATGCATGAATGGGCGCTCCAACCCAGGGCTGCCGCCCTGGGCTATTTTCGACCGGCCCCTTCGGGGCCTCAACGTCTTGCAGAATCTTTCGCCAGCAGACATCACCATCGGAAAATTAGATGACCGGCCAAGACCCCTTTCGTCGCCTAAAGGCGAGGGGTTTGCGGATCCCCTATGGGAAACTCTAAACCGTATACGCTCCGATGCGGGTTTCCTTGGCGGTCAGTTCGTCGCACTGGCGGTCCAGAGCCTCGTACTGCGCGTCATGATTTTTGCGGAAGGCGCGGAAAGCCTCCTCGCTCTGCCAGCGGTCGATAGTCAGATAGATGCCGGGAATGTAGGCGTCGCGAAGGAGTTCCGTACCCAGGTAATCGGCCGAGCTGCGGAAGAGTCTGGCCCAGGAGCCCTCTGGCCCGTAGGCAGCCTCAAAGGCTGCAATCTTCTCTTCGGCGATCTCGAACTGCCAGACAACGACAAACATGGGCGCTGATCCTCTCGACTGGGCTGATTCCGGCGAACCGGAAGGCTGGCTTGGAGTCTCTAGAATAGCGCAGCACCGACGCGAGGTTCGGGTCCGGCAGGACCGGAGCGAATCAGGCAGGGAACGGAAAATCACGATGTAAGACAATGTGCTGTAGTGTGGTGGCCGTCACAGACCAATCGGGTGCATACTGATTACGGCCGAATTTGCAGCCGCCCTCCCCTTGGGACCGCTGCCATCACGACCGGCACAACACCTAACGCAACACGTTGAAGAATTGGTTGGTTCCTGCGTCCTTCCCAGCGCATCGAACCTGCAAGACCTGGCACAGTGCGGGGCCGAAGGGGATTGCCGTTGTGGTGATCCAGCCGACTGTGGCCGATGGCCGCTCTTGAACCAACGAAACCGGGCTCACGGAGAAGAAAAGAATGACAGCACCTGCTCGCTATCCTGGCATCCGCGTTACCGCCAATGGAAACCAGCTCGTCTCGTATCATACCGAGACGCGCATTGCCGATGCCGGCGTGTTTTACCCCATCACGCCTTCCACCGAGGGCGGTGAACTGTTCCAGCAGGCCTATGCCGAAGGGCATCTGAACGTGTTCGGCCATAACACGATTGCGATTGAGACCGAAGGCGAACATGCAGCTCAGGGCGGCGCCATTGCCCACTCGGTGTGCGGCAAGCGCGTGGTGAACTTCACCAGCGGCCAGGGCGTTGTGTATGGCGTGGAGCAGTACTATCACGCTCCCGGCAAGGCTTCGACCATGGTGATCGAGATTGGCGCCCGCGCCCTCACCAAGCATGCCCTGAACGTGCATTGCGGCCACGACGACATTTATGCCGCGCTCGACACGGGCTGGATCATGCTGTTTGGCAAGGATGCGCAGCAGGCTGCCGATCAGGCGTTGATTCTGCGCTCGGTGACTGAGCTTTCGCTCACGCCTGGCATGAACATCATGGACGGCTTCCTCACCTCGCACCTGGAACGCACGTTCTACAAGCATGAGTCGGAGCTGATCCGCGAATACTTGGGCGCACCGGAAGACATCATTGAGTGCCCCACGGAGGCGCAGCGCACGCTGTTTGGCCCCACGCGGCGGCGCGTGCCCAAAATGCTCGATCTCGCCAACCCTGTTCTGCTGGGCCCGGTGCAGAACCAGGAACACTACATGAACGGTGTGGTGGCCCGGCGCAACAACTTTGCCGAGCCGATTCTGGGCTTCCTCGAAAAGGCCTACGAACGCTTTGGCGAGCTGACCGGTCGCAACTATGGCTTGATTTCGAAGTACAAGACCGAGGATGCGGAGACTGTCTTCATCGCACTGGGTTCGGCGGCGGAAAACATTGAAGCCGCGGTGGATTATCTGCGTGCCACGCGCGGCGTCAAGGTGGGTTCGATTCATCTGAACGTGATCCGCCCCTTCCCCGAAGCAGCAGTGATCGAGGCTCTGCGCGGCAAGAAGAACGTCATTATTCTGGAACGCACCGATGAGCCGCTGGCCGGTGAGAATCCCATGAACCGCGACATCCGCACCGCGCTTTCCAAGGCGCTGCAGGGAGTTGCCGAGTTGCCCAAGATCACGCTGTCTGAAACGCCGCGCATCTTCGGTGGCACTTATGGTCTGGGCTCGCGCGACTTCCGCCCGGAGCACGTGATTGGCGCATTCGAATTCGCCACAGCCGGCCGCGCCCGCAAGGATGGCAAAACGGCCGCAGACAACGAATCCTTCTTTGTGCTGGGCATCGATCACCCCTACGCGGTGGTAGCCGAAGAAACGCCCTCGCTGCTGCCTGACGGCGCAGTGGCGGTACGCTTCCACTCCATCGGCGGCTGGGGCGCCATCACCACCGGCAAGAACCTGGGCGCGATTCTGGGCGACTTGAACGATCTGCTCTTCGAGCGGGACGGCCTGAAGGATGAGTACGGCAATCCGAAGGAAATCATTCACGTCAGCGCCAATCCCAAGTATGGTTCGGAAAAGAAGGGCGCACCCACCAGCTACTTCATGGTGGCGGCCAAGGACCGCATCCGCGTCAACTGCGATCTGCGCCATGTGAACGTGGTGCTCTGTTGCGACCCGAAGGCCTTTACCCACTGCAATCCTCTGGACGGCATGGCTGAGGGCGGCGCGTTTCTCTGGGAGAGCGATCAGGAAGGCGAAAAGGCTTGGGAGCAGCTCCCCATCTGGGCGCGCAAACAGATTATCGAAAAGAAGATTCGCGTCTTCACCCTGCCCGGCTTCGCCATTGCCAAGAAGGCCACCGACCGTGGCGATCTGCAACTGCGCATGCAGGGCAACGCGTTCCTGGGCGGCTTCTTCGCAGTCAGCACGCTGCTGAACGAGTTCGGTGTCTCGCAGGATCAGTTCCGCGCTGTGGTGCACAAGCAGTACGTGAAGAAGTTCGGCAAGTTCGGCGATGCGGTCGTGCAGTCGAACATGGAAGTCATGATCCAGGGCTTTGAGCAGGTAACGGAAATCGCGGTGGGCGAGTTGGCTGCTGCCGATCACTCCTCGCTGCGTTCTCCTGCCCTGCTGCCGATTCTTGAAACCATTCCCTCCGGCGACTCCTGCGGTACCGGTTGCCGCTCCCATGCATTGCCCGCGGGCCAGGCCTCACGTACACCCATCGCCAGCATTGCCGCCTTCGATGCCGAGTTCCGCGCTGGTTATGGCTACGATCAGCCAGCCACGCCGCTGGCGGCCATGGGCATGATTGCCGCCGCTACGGGCGACACCGCGTCCAAGTATGTGGCCCGCCGCGAGACCCCGCTCTACATTCCGGAGAACTGCACGCAGTGCATGGAGTGCATCTCAGTATGCCCGGATACGGCGCTGCCCAACACGGCGCAGGATCTGGCCACACTGCTGAACACGGCTGTTCACTATTACGTGGCCGATGCCACCGATCGCAAGGATCTGCTCACCGCATTGCCGGAGATTGAGAAGCAGGCGCGGACACGCATGGTGGCGGAGATCAAGGCCGCTGTGCCGCTGCCGCAGATTCTGGAAGAAATCACCGGCACCGTGGAAGGGCTTTCGGCCAACGCCAAGGCGCAGTTCCTCACCATCCTGAAGAAGGTGCCGATGGCGTATGCGAAGGTGAACGCCATCTTCTCCTCGCCAGAGCGCAAGCAGGCTGGGTCAGGTGGCATCTTCTCCATCTTCGTCAGCGATCTGTGCAAGGGCTGCGCGGCCTGCGTTACGGCCTGCGGCGATCATCAGGCGTTGAAGATGGTGCCGGAAACCGAAGCGGTGAATGCCGAGCACATGACCGGCATCAGCTTCCTGGATCTTCTACCGAACACCTCGCAGAAGTACCTGGGCCTGTACAATGCCGCCAATCCGACGGACTCCAAGACCGCCACGCTGCGCAACATGCTCATGCAGCGCGATACCTATGACGCGCTGGTGGCAGGCGACGGCAGTTGCGCCGGCTGCGGCGAGAAGAGCGTGCTGCGTTCCATTGCCACCGTTACCGAAGCCTACATGCGGCCGCTGTTCCACGCCAAGAGCGACCGTCTGCTGGCCAAGGCTGGCGAGTTGGAAAAGACAGGCGCTGCCAAGCTGGAAGCCATCCTGGCAGCCGACCCGAACAAGTACATCTTCCTGCGCAACGCCGTTCTGCACCTGATTCTGGGCCTGGGCGGCGAAAACGAGCACGACACGCTGAAGCGCATTGCCGACTACGAGCGCGAGCACGGCACCGTGACCGACGCGCAGATTATTGAAGCGATTGCCGCGGTGCTGCTGACCGAAGCCTTCAATCACAAGAATCTGCAGGCAGTGGACGGACGGCTGGCGAACGGCATGAGCGTCATGGCCATGGCCGCGCACACCGGCTGCAACACCGTCTACGGCTCGTCATCGCCCAACAATCCGCATCCCTATCCGTGGATGAACTCGCTGTTCCAGGACGGCGTAACGATTGGCTGGCTGATGGGCGAGAGCTTCATTGTGGACCACGCGCGGCGCTCGGTAATTCCGGAGCGGCTCACCGATGCGATCCTCAACGCAACCGGCGTGACCGAACCTCAGTATGAACAGTTCACGCACTTCTCCGATGCACTGATGACCGATGACGAAATCAAGGAACTGCCCAAGGTTTGGGTGGTGGGCGGCGATGGCGGCATTGGCGACATCGGCTACCAGAACACCTCCAAGGTGATTCTGCAGAACCGGCCCAACGTGAAGGTTCTGATGCTGGACACGCAGGTGTATTCCAACACCGGCGGCCAGAACTCGGACTCCACACCCATGCTCGGCGGTGGCGACATGAACACCTTCGGACAGGCGACGCAGGGCAAAGCCACCGAGAAGAAGACCGTAGCGGAAACCTTCCTGGCTGGTCATGGATCGCCGTTCGTGGCGCAGGTTTCCATGGCCAACGCGCCCAAACTCTACCGTGCCATTCTGGATGGCATCGAATATCGTGGCACCATGTTCCTGCAGGCCTTCACCACATGCCAGCCGGAACACGGCGTGGCGGACGACATGGCTCTGACACAGGCGCAGCGCGTACGCGACTCGCGCGGCGTGCCGGAGTTCGTCTTCAACCCGCGCCTGGGTGAAACCTATACGGAGGCACTCGACCTGAAGGGCAATCCATCGCTCGATCTGGACTGGTACGAGACCAAGGACAAGACCACGGGCAAAATCAACCGCTACACGGTGGCGCACTGGTGCACGACAGAAGCGCGCTTCCGCAACCACCTGAAGAAGATCAAGCCCGAAGCCGCGGAGAAGATGGTCTCGCTGGACAACATGCTGGTGCGCATCACGCAGCAGGACGTTGTGTACCGCTACTATCTGAACCCGCAGCACCGCGCCTTCATTCCCGACTACGGTGTGTACATCGAGGTGGAGAACGAAGGCAAGACGACCTACTACGCGCTCTCGCGCCAACTGGTGATGTTCTGCGTGGAGCGCCGCAAGGCATGGCGCATGCTGCAGTCCAAGGCCGGCGTGGTCAACCGCGAGTACGTTGCGCAGAAGGCGATCCTGGCCGATGTGGCCGCTGGCAAGATCACCCAGGACGATCTGTTCACACGCGGCGCAGAGCTGGTGCGGGAACGGCTCGCAGTCAAGGCGTAAACAACTCGCAACACAAAACACAGAACGCGGACCTTCGGGTCCGCGTTTCTGCGTTGGGAGCACAACGGAAAGACTTCAAAAACGAGGAGGTGCAGGCCTTCGGCTCATCGATCAGCCTGACATCCGACGCAAACCGAATGCGATCCATCAGAGTCCTCGGAGCACATCTTCCTTGAGCACACCCTTATGGAGAGCAATCGCAGTAAGAATCGCGTTGAGTGTTCCAATGCGCAAAGGGTTGTGCGCGGGAATGGAGATGCGATGCGGGGAAGGATCTGCGGTCTGCAGGATGATATGACTGCCCACCTGATGGATGCGCAGGTATTTCCAGCACTTCTCCAGATGGCGCGCCAACGATTCACCGTCCAAATCGCGGGGCAGCTTCATGCTACGGCCAGAACCTCGTCGCGAATCATCCTGAGGCGGATGGAAGCTGGGCGCACGGAGTCAAAGTAGTAAGCCTGGACGGCTTCCTGCGCATTAGTCTTCAGTTCGTCCCAGGTATCAGCTTGAGTGAAGATGCTCTCGCCAATCGCCTCAGCCACAAACCCGCCGTCGGCTTCCTGCATGACTTCGAAGATGAGTTCTTTCATACCCGTCTTACCTCCGCAGTTGCCTGTGCCAACAGATGCGCGCGCCGAAAGCCAAACGAAGAACCACTTCTACTTCCATCCGCAATCAGCTTCGACCTTGAACAACGCGCGCGATGCCGCACGTCTTCATAGGTGCGCGACATAGCAGGATTATAGCCCGGAAGCGTTTTGATCGAGCAGCAAACACAGCCGTTTCCGACGTTTGAGTGTCGTTTGCAGTGGCAACAGGTCCAATTCACAGAGAGGGCGGCCCTGCATGAAGCCGGAAATGTTCTTCCTGGACGCAATATCCTTTTCCAGCCGAGGGGTGCAGTGCAACAATCATCTGGCCGGGTAGAGAGCCAATGAAAAGGCGCTGCCCGCAAGGAGATTCCCCGATGAAACGGTTGCTGCTCTTCTGTACCGGAATGCTGCTAGCTGCGACAACGTTGTTGGCCCAGGCCCCCATGCCTGCCGCCCCGAAGGCTCCGCCCAAGAGCCCTGCCGCCAAGGCTGAGGCCAAGATTGCGGGCGTCACCCTCACCATCGACTACAGCTCTCCCCGCGTACGCGGGCGCGAAGGCAAGATCTTTACCAAGGACGGCCTCGTCAGTCACGATCCCACCTATCCGGTGTGGCGCGCAGGCGCCAACAGTGCCACCACCCTTACCACCGACGGCGATGTGAAGATCGGCGATCTGCTCGTACCTAAAGGCGCCTACACCTTGTTCGTGGATGTCTCAGACCCCTCGGCGTGGGTGCTGGTGATCAGCAAGCAGACCAAGCAGTGGGGCACAAAATACGACAAAACCATGGATCTGGGGCGCGTGCCCATGCAGACCACCAAAGCCACGGCCACGGTTGAAGAGCTCCTCTACAACCTGACGGAACAGGGTCAGGGCGGAACGCTCACTCTGGCCTGGGAAGACGTTTCGGCCAGTGTCGCAATTGCAGCCGCGATGTAAATCGACCTCTTCCGTAACCAGGTCTGCACTTCCTGAAATGGAGTGCAGGCCTTTTGTTTTGTTCATTTCAGAGCACCGGAAGGCACACAGGCGTAACCCGCCAGTCCCAGAGCGTGGCCCGGTTGTACGGGATTTTAGCGATTGTTCGTTAAAATAGAGGAGTTCAAGCCTTTTGGCCCGGAGGTTCAGAAAGTTGCCACTTTATCCTTATCGCTGCACCCAGTGTGGACATAGTTTTGAAAAAATCCAGAGCTTCAGCGCCGCCCCTGAGACCGAGTGCCCCAAGTGCAAGGGCGCGCTCGAGCGTCCGTTGACGGCTCCCGGCCTGCACTTCAAGGGTGCGGGCTGGTATGTGAACGACTATTCGAAGAGCAGCTCCGCGTCAGCCCCCAAGGCTGAGACGCCCTGCGGCGGCGGCAGCAGCAGTGCCTGCGCTTCCTGCCCGGCAGCCACCAGCTCCTCCAACTAGCTTCGATTTTGCGTAGCCGGGAAGCCTCGCCGCTTCCCGGCATTGTTCTGTCTGCACGAGAATCCTTATCCCGTTCCACCTTCCCTTCCCCCGCACGGTCATGGAAGAATGAGCCTTGTATTCCCAAGGCAATCCATTGACAGAACACACCCGGCCCACTTCCGTCCTGATTGACCGTTTGCTGCTTGTGACCGCGCTGGTTGGCTGCGCGTTGAGCCTGCTGGCAGCCGTACTGCACCTGCCAGTAGCGGCGGCAGCCACCGCGCGCTGGATAGGGCTGGCCTTGCTCACGGCTCATGCGGTGCGTCGCAAGTCGCTTCTGGAGTGGACCTTTCTGGCCATGCTGGCAGGAGCCGCCTTCGGACTGGATGCTCCCGCGGCCGCCATCCAAACGCGCTTTGCCGCCGACATCTTCCTACGCCTGATCCGCATGATTGTGGCGCCTCTGATCTTTGGTGGCATTGTCACCGGCATTGCCGGCCATGGCGAGTTGCGCGGCGTGGGCCGCGTGGCCTTGAAAGCCATCGTCTTTTTTGAAGTGGTGACTACCATTGGACTGGTGTTGGGCGCGGTGGCCATTGACTGGACGCAGGCAGGAGCGGGCGTTGTGCTGCCCGCCGCCATGGCTTCGCCCACCACCGCCAAGCCGGAAACCTGGCAGCAGATTCTGGTGAACATCTTTCCGGAAAACATTGCACAGGCGGTCGCGCAGGGCCAGATTCTGCAGGTAGCCGTCTTCGCGCTCTTCTTCGGTTCGGCACTGGCGCTGCTCCCGGCAGAAAAACGCGCTCCGCTGGTCACCGTGATTCAGGTCTTCACCGACACCATCTTCCGCATGACCAAGATTGTGATGTACGCCGCTCCAATTGCTGCGGGCGCGGCCATGGCCTTCACCGTAGGCAACATGGGACTGGCCACGCTGGTGCCGCTGGCCAAGCTGGCCGCCACCTGCTACAGCGCGCTGGTGATCTTTGTCTTGGCAGTGTTTGTGCCCATTCTGCTGGTGGCGCGCGTGCCGCTCATCCGCTTTGCCAAGCTGGTGGCCGAGCCTGCTGCGCTGGGCTTTGCCACAACATCGTCCGAGGCCGCGCTGCCGCTGGCCATGGAGCGGATGGAAGCACTGGGGGTGCCGCGCTGGATTGTTTCGTTTGTCATCCCCATGGGCTACAGCTTCAACCTGACCGGCTCCACGCTATATCTGGCCATGGCGGCGTTGTTTGCCGCGCAGGCCGGCGGGTTGCATCTGAGCGTGATGCAGCAGGTGGTGTTGCTGACCACGTTGGCCCTTTCAAGCAAGGGCATTGCCGGTGTGCCGCGCGCCACGATTGTGGTGCTGCTGGGCGTGGCGGGCTCCTTCCAGATTCCTACCGCAGCCGTGCTGATGCTACTGGGTGTGGACACACTGATGGACATGGGCCGCACCGGATTGAATGTGGTGGGCAACTGCATGGCCGCGGCCGTGGTGGCGCGCTGGGAAGGCGAATCCGCAAGCGAGTAGCCAAGGCCGACATTCTCGCCTTTCAACAGTCGCTCAACGCGCTCCCGCGCCTGCTCCGCAAGGGGCATCGCCCTGCGGCGATCTCAAGCCAACCTCTGTCTCACGCTCAAGATTCAGAGTACGGCTTCCGCACTCAGACAGAAACCGGGAGTGTGCACGAGGCAAGCCGCTGTTTCCGGATGCGGGTCCGTGCGTGCCGACTTGAGGACGAGAATCGAGCGGGATGCAATCGCCGCGCGGAATTTGGCCTGCACGGCCGGATCGCGCTGGCTGGTGCTGGGATAAATGGCAAGCGAAGTAACGGGCTCCGCTGCAAACCGCTCGCCAACCCGCGCCAGCCGCAGCACCAGAGCCTCTCGCATGCCCTCCTCGGGCCCCACCAGAAACGGTGCCACCAACACGCCCGCCGCGCTCAAACCGGCCAACCAATCCGGATGCGGGTGGGTGATGCCTGCATTGACCAGCATGGCATCGACACTCCCGTGCCCGTAGTCTGCACCATCACCGTTGACCACCTGCACGTTGGAGTACCCAGCCAGACTCACCGCCGCCTGCTTCGCCAATTCGGGATCAATCTCAATGGCCAGCACCTGGCCCCGGGGTCCGACAACTTCCGCCATCAGCGCGCTATAGTAGCCGCTTCCGCTCCCCACATGCAGCACACGCATGCCCTCGGCCAGATGCAGTGCCGTAATCATACGCGCCATCTGGCTGGGCTGAGCGCTATTGAGCTGTTGTTCTTCCTTGAGCGCCACAACGACGTCATGGTAAAGATCGCGCACATCGTCCAGGCTGCGATAGCGAGATGGCTGCAACATCACGCCGTCCGGCACCCTCCAGGGCGGAGCGCCCAAAAACTGCTCGCGCGGTACCCGCGCAAAGGCATGGACAAGCTGCTCGGAGCAACCTCCGGTAACAAAGCGAATCTCTTCGGCATAAAAGCGTCGGCATTGTTCCACCGTAAAAGGACTACTGGCTGTCGATTCAGTCATGGCGTGGCCCCGTTCTGACAGATTCAACAAAGTGAATGACCAAACGGAATTTTACTCAGCCAAGCTGAATTCTGGCTGAAGATTGTGCATCGAAGCATCCAGATGGGAAGTGCGTCGAAAGGAAGGATGCCCACGGAGACCACGCAGTGCGGCTAAAGGAAGCTCACGTCGCATTCTCTGAATGGAACCCCGCTCCGAGTCGCCATCCATTTTTTCATTCCACCATCCCCTTCAACGGATAGCGTTGGGGCTGGCGTTGTGCTGGGGAACTCCAGATCCCTTGCCGCGCAGGTGTGTCTGCCGCACCACAGGCGCTGCCTGATAAAATGGTAGGGAGTTCCGTCAAGAGAGAGTGGCCTGTGTCCATTACTGCTTCTTCCGCGCCCAAGCCGGGCGCACTTACGTTTCAGGATCTTCTCTTCCGCCTGCAGAGCTTTTGGGCGGCCCGCGGCTGTATTTTGCAGCAGCCTTATGACGTGGAGGTAGGCGCGGGCACCATGGCGCCAGAGACCTTCCTGCGCGTCCTTGGTCCCAAGCCCTACAAGGTGGGCTATGCGCAGCCTTCGCGGCGTCCCGCCGACGGCCGCTATGGCGAAAATCCCAATCGTCTCTTCCGCCACACCCAGTTCCAGCTCATCCTGAAGCCGCCGCCGGTCAACGTGCAGGAACTCTATCTGCAATCGCTGGAAGCCATCGGCATCGACCTGAGCAAGCACGACCTGAAGTTCGAAGAGGACAACTGGGAAGGCCCCACCGTGGGTGCCTGGGGCGTGGGCTGGCAGGTGATGATGGACGGCATGGAGATCACTCAGTTCACCTACTTCCAGCAGTGCGGCGGTCTCGATCTGGACCCCATCTGCGCCGAGCTGACCTATGGTCTGGAGCGACTGGCCGCCTTCATGCAAGATGTGGATTCGGTCTACGACGTGGTCTGGTCGCGCGATCCGGAAACCGGCGCGGTGGTCACGTATGGCGACGTGCGGCTGCAGGAAGAGCTGCAGTACTCCGTGTACAACTTTGAAGAAGCCGACGTGGACCGCCTCTGGGCACACTTCAACAGCTTTGAAGCCGAGGCGCAGGCGCTCATCGAGCGTGGAAATGCCGTGCTGGCCGATGAAGCTGCTTCCGTTCAGGACAAGAAAAGATTCCCGCTGATGTCCACCTACGAGCTGGCGCTGAAGTGCTCGAATCTGTTCAACCTGCTGGACGCGCGCGGCGCCATCTCGGTTACGGAGCGTGTGGGCATGATTGCCCGCATCCGCAATCTGGCGGTGGGCGTGGCCAAGGTGTACGCGGCGCAGCAGTCGGTATAAGGCAGTAATCAGCCTTTAGCTATTAGCTGACTGCCGCAAAGGACACATCCTAGCTCTGGCGCAGATGTTTTGAAAGGGCATGGCTTCAGCCGTGCCGCAAAAGATCTCTTTCATGAAGGGTACGGGCTTTAGCCCGTACATTTCAGCAGAAATTCGCAATGGGGATTTAGCCCCCGAGGGATCTGGAAAGATCAACGACTATGGCAGACTTCCTTCTTGAGATTGGGCTGGATGAAATTCCCGCCCGCATGATTGCCCAGGCTGAGGCCGAGCTGGGCCGCCGCGTTCACGATCTGCTCACCCGCGAGCGTCTGCTTGCCGCGGATGCGAAGGTGACCACTTACTCCACGCCGCGCCGTTTGGCCGTGGTGGCTGAGGGTGTGCTGGCCGGGCAGGCCGACACCGAAGAGCAGTTGACTGGCCCTTCGTGGAAGGTAGCCTTCAAGGACGGCGCACCAACCGCTGCCGCCGAGGCTTTTGCCAAGAAGTCCGGCTGCGAAGTCTCCGCACTCACCAAGGTGACCAACGCCAAGGGCGAGTACGTGGGAGCTACAGTCAAGCGTCAGGGATTGGCCACACCGCAGGTGTTGACCGCGGAGATCGCCAAGGAAGTGCTCTCGCTCTACTGGGCCAAAAACATGTACTGGCGCGCCGGCAAGCCGGAACGTTTTGTGCGCCCGGTGCGCTGGGTTGTGGCCCTGCTCGACCAGGCCATTGTGCCCGTTGAGATCGCAGGCATCACGGCCAGCAACGTAAGCCGTGGCCATCGCATCCTGCACGGCACGGCGCCGGTGGTGCTCGCATCGCCCAAGTCCTACGCCGAAACGCTGCGCGCCGCCAAAGTGGTTGTGGACGTGGCCGAGCGGCGGCAGACGATCCGAAAAGCGCTGGACGCGGCAACCCGCACGGTTGCTGGCGCGCGCTGGCGCGAGGACGAGGCGCTGCTTGAGACGGTTGTGCACCTGACCGAGTGGCCCACCGTCATCCTGGGCAACTTCGAGGCCGAGTATCTAAAGCTTCCGGAAGAGGTGCTCGTCACCGTGATGCGCGACCATCAGAAGTATTTTGCGGTGGAAGCGGCCGATGGCAAGCTGGCTCCGCACTTCCTGGCCGTGCTCAACATCGAGGTCGACAAGGAAGGCTACGCCACCATTCAGCACGGCAACCAGAAGGTTCTGCGTGCCCGCTTCAAGGATGCACGTTTCTTCTGGGACTTCGACCAGAAGATTTCTCTGGCGGATCGCGTGGAGAGCCTGAAGAACGTGACCTTCCAGAAGCAACTGGGCAGCTATCACTGGAAGACCGAACAGAATCTGGCAGTCGTCAAATCCCTGGCCGCCGCGGTGAAGACCGCTGGCATCAGCTTGGATGAAGCCGCGCTGCTCAAAGCAACAGAGCTGGCCAAGACCGACCTCACTACGGAACTCGTGAAGGAATTCACCGAACTCCAGGGCATCATCGGCGGCGTCTATGCTGAGGCGCAGGAACAAGGCGCAGCGGTTGGTAAGGCTATCTACGCGCAGTACACGCCTGCCTCCACAGACGATGCGATTCCGTCCACTGTCGAAGGCCAACTGCTCGCTCTCGCTGATCGCATCCACACCATTGTGGCCATGTTCGGCATCAAGATGGCGCCCACCGGCTCGAAGGATCCCTTCGCATTGCGCCGCGCCGCCAACGGCGTGATCAAGATTCTGGCCGAGTCTGAACTCAATCTCACGTTAGACAATTTGTTCTCGGCACTTCATCCAGTTTTGCCGAAAGGCACAAACTTCAATGAAGTGACAGTTTTTCTGCTTGAGCGTCTGAACTTCTACCTCAAGGACTACAAGGGCTACAGCTACGACGTGGTGAACGCCGTGTTGGCCGCTGGCTCCGACGATGTGCGCGATGCCATCGCCCGCGCTGAGGCGCTCACGGCTGTGCGCGGTGGCGAGGACTTTGCCGCCATCTCCGCCGCCTTCAAGCGCATCAAGAACATCGTCAAGCAGGCTCGCGAAAAGGGCTTTGCCTTCGCTGCCGATGCCAGCGGCAATGACTCGGCTGAAGCTAAAGCTCTCACGCAGGCCGCAGCAGCCATCGCGCCCAAGGTTGCCGCGCTGCGCGATGCCCGCAACTACTCGGAGGCTCTGGCGCTGATCGCCACCCTGCGGCCCACCGTGGACGCGTTCTTCGACAAGGTGATGGTGCTCGATCCGGATGAGAAGAAGCGCGGCGCGAATCTGGCGCTGATCGCCGGTATTCTGGAGAGCTTCTCTACCATTGCTGACTTCTCGGAGATTGTGACCAGCTAGACCTACTCTAGCGGCAGAACAACCAAGAAAAAGACGCGCATCGGGCTCCGGTGCGCGTTTTGCATTGCATGCAACAGACCGCTTCGCGTGCCTGGTGGAAGATGCATTCTGGGTCCCCTAAAAGCCGGGCGACAAGGCACACAGTCCTCCTTTCCACCCGTGATCGCCTCTTGGCGCTACAATGCCTGCGTACCGTATGGAGTTCCTTATGCTAGCTTCTATCGTTGAGTTTGCACGCACCCATCGCGCCGCTTCCATGCGCATTGCTGGGCTGGTGATTTTTCTAGTCGCATTTGCGCTGCCGGCGGTGCGGGTGGGGAAACATGCCAACATGTTCTCGCCGAGCTTTGCCGGCTATGAGTGTGCGCGCATCGCCTCCACCGGCATCTACGAGCTGGCGCGTTGGCCGCTGGTGGCGCATAACGGCGCGGCCGCCAGCGATGACGATGCCATGCGCTTCAGCGAAACATTCCTGCTGGCACTGAGCGGACTGATCAATCCACTGGTGGTGGCGCAGTTCCTGAGCTTCACGCAGCGCAAACGATGGATCAGCGGCACCCTAAGCGCGCTGACAGCCGGATGCATGATCGCCACCTGGGCACTGTTTGCCAAGATGCACATTACGCCGCTCGCCGGGCACACGCTGTGGATTGCCGGAGCTCTGCTGGTGATGGCCGCTAGCCTGGTCAAGGATGACCTCACGGCCTGAAGCATTCCTCTAACAGAACAGGGCTGCCCACATGGGCAGCCCTGTTCTGTTTGGGATGAACCAACTTATTTGCCGCTCTGCTCCAGCACATAGCGGAAAAACTCCACGCCGCCAGCGTAGTTATCGTAGGCGGCGGGCAAACGACGGCCATCGGCATACTCGTTGTAGATCCAGGGATCGGCGAAAGCAACCACCGCACCTTTGCCGAACTTGGCGCGCACCATGAAGGCGTCGTCGCCTTCCTTCAGCAGGGTGTCGATTGCCTTGGCGTTTCCAGTCGGCACAATGGTGCAAACGTCCTTGATATACAACGTGTGGGGCGCATGGAAGACCGGCCCCTTACCGTCAAGAACGATCTTGCCCTGCTCCCACTGCGTGCCGACAACATGCTTGCGCAGCAAATCGGTAAAGCGAAAACCGAACTTGCCAGCAATCAGGTTGAAGTGCGGAAGGTCAGTATTCACTGCGTCGTTGGCCATCAGCACCAGCACGCCACCGGCCTTGACCCACTTGGCCAGTTCCTCGGCATCCGCTGCAGTAATGACGTTGGGCGTGGGGTTCTTCGCCTTGTTGTCCGGCGAAACAATCACAAACACCTGCGCATCCTTGAGCGAAGCAGCCGTGGGTTCCGTGGCCAGCGTGGAAGTGTGCGCGCCGAAGTTCTCCAGCATACGGCCCACCATGGAGAAGCCTGCCTCGTTCTCAAAGCTCCACTTGTAGTGAAAGAGAAAGGGCTGGCCAAAAGCGTCGGTCATCTTCTGCGCGTTGAACCAGCCATCCATCACCACGCGCTTGCCGCGAGCGAGCTTGGCGTTCTGGATGTTTTCCACTTCCGTTGCGGCCATGATGAACGGACCAACGCCCTTGGGATCGTTGGTGACAACTTTTTCGCTCAGATAGTACGCGTAGGTTCCATCGCGATAAACGGGCGAGCCGCCCAGGCCGCCCACGCTGACGGTTTTGGTGATGTTGATGTCGTCGTTCGGGCCGATTTCAACAAAGTTATCCACCAGCCCCTTCCAGCCCTTTTCAACCGCCGGCAGATAACTCTGGGGCAGATAGCCACGGCGCACGCCCTTGGCCAGCGCATACACAAACATGGACGAAGAAGAGGATTCCAGATAGTTGCCCTTCTCCGTGCCCTTGTTGAGCACCTGGAACCAGACGCCAGACTTGGCATCCTGCACCTTGACGATGGCAGCCGATTCGCTGGCAAGAATGTTGACCAACGTCTTGTACGACGGATCGTCGGCAGGCAGATAATCAAGCGTGTCGACCAGAGCCATCATGTACCAACCCATGGCGCGGGCCCAAAACTCGGGCGAAAGGCCGGTAGCCTTGTTGCACCAGCGCTGTTCGCGGCTCTCGTCCCAACCGTGATAGAGCAGGCCGGTCTTGGCATCGCGCATGTGCTCGTAAACCAGCGAGAACTGCTTGGCGATGTCGGCATACTTCTCGGGCCGATGCGAGATGGTGGCGTACTGCGCGTAGAAAGGTTCTGCCATGTACAGGCCATCGAGCCACATTTGGTTGGGGTAAATCTTCTTGTGCCAGAAGCCGCCCGAGGCTGTGCGCGGCTGTTTCTCCAGTTGACCGTACAGCGTGGTGGCCGCGGTCAAATACTTCTTTTGCCCTGTCATGCCATAGAGGCGGAGAAGCTGGCGGCCGGTGAGCACGGCGTCCAACTGCCATTCGTCGGGACGATAGGTGGGAATCGTGCCGTCTTCGGTGATGAGCCCGTCGATGGAGCCCTTGATGTAGTCGTAATAGCGGCGGTCGGCGGTATTCAGATAGACATCGTCAATGCCCTGCAGATAGGTGCCGAGTTCGTACTTGAAGGCAGGCTTGCCTCCGATGTGGCCC
>Ga0207738_100156_pt1 | contig 16632 bp, 13 predicted proteins | sample LuqExpMetagenom9_FD_187767 | JGI IMG/M metagenome (GOLD analysis project Ga0207738, IMG submission 187767) | Tropical forest soil microbial communities from Luquillo Experimental Forest, Puerto Rico - Sample 9 (SPAdes) | ecosystem: Environmental > Terrestrial > Soil > Tropical forest ... | reverse complement strand
GCAAGAGTGGCCTGGAAGCCATCGATCTGGTGTACAGCGGCAATCTCACCGATACCAAGACAGATCTTCTGCGCAACGCTGCTCTGGCCGGGTTGCTGGAAGGCTTGGAGAATGTGAACCGCATCAACGCTTCTAGTATTGCGGCGGATCGCGGCATTCGTGTTCATGAGGAGAAGGAAGAGAGCCATCGCGGTGGCGCTGCTTCCACGTTGACCATTGTGCTGCACGCTCCGGCGGGTACCAGTCGCGCCACTGGCACGGTGATCCATGGCGAACAGCCGCGCCTGCTGGCCTTCGATGGCATCGATATCGAAACGCCGCTGGAAGGCAATTTGCTGGTCTGCCGCAACCTCGATGTGCCGGGCGTGATCGGCAAGATTGGCACCACGCTGGGCGAACAGGGCGTGAACATTGCCAACTTTGCGCTGGGCCGCGAACGCAAGGCTACCGCGCAGGCCAAGGCTCTGGCCGTGGTGCAGATCGATGCGCAGATCTCCGATGCCGCGCTGGAAGCGATTTCGAAGATCGAGGCACTGCTGGAAGCCAAGCCGGTGAAGTTGCCGGAGTAGGGGCGAGGTGCTGGGTGCTTGTTGTTTGGGACTAAGGGACTAGGGATTGAGGGACTGTTTCAGCAACGAGCAGCTTCATTCCTCGTTTTCACAAGACAGCGCAGTTCATGCACCTACCGCAAAGGCGCATCTGCCGCGCTTCAACAACAAAGCCACCGCGAACCTGCGGTGGCTTTGCTGTTTTCGGTATTGCTCGAGCGGCTTCAGGATTGTTGTTCCCACGAAGTGAAGCTACCCAGTTGCCCCGACCCCAAGGAGGGGCGGCAGCGGAAGCAATCGGATGGGGGATATCTATCCTGAAACCGTTCTAGCGCATCTGGAAGGAGCTGAAGCCTCTGCCGAAATCCTCGCCGAGTGCAGGCATGGGTGGCGGAGGGAACTGGAGCAGCTTTTCTTGCTCCGCGCCGGCGGTGGGGTCCACGCCTGCCGCGCGGAATTGCTGCACCACATAATGCTTTACGCCGAGCGCAAGCAGTTCTTCGCGCATGGTGATCAGATCGTTCGCGTTGAGCAAGGCTGCGTGGACCGTGGTGCGAGCCTCAACTTCAATGCCGGCGTCCAGCAGGAGTTGAAGGCTGGCGCGCGCCTCTGCGCCGCTGTCGCGAGCGCCGGTGATGCGCGCATACTCCGCAAACGGAGCCTTCACATCAAAGCCCACCCAGTGGAGCAAGGGCGTTAGCGGTGCCAGCCATCGTGGTGACGGGCCCGCGGTATGCAGGCCAATGCGGAAGCCCATGCGTCGGACCTCTTCCATGGCCGGTAGCAGAGCGGGTTGCAACGTGGGTTCGCCGCCGGAGAAGACTACAGCATCCAGCAGCCGCACGCGCGCAGTAAGAAAGTTGCGGATCTCCTTCCACGCAATGTGTTCTGTGCCGTGCGCAGGGCGCAGCGCGGGGTTGTGGCAGTAAGGGCAGTTCCAGCCGCAACCCTGGCAGAAAATGGTGGCGCTCAGTTGGCCGGGCCAGTCGCAAGTGGAGAGGCGTACGAGCCCGGCTACGCGCAGATCAACTGCAGCGGGCTTCATCAAAACACTTCCGCTCGTGGTATTCACCTTGTTTGCCGCGATTGAAGCTGGAGAGCGGGCGATGGTAGCCCATCACGCGTGTCCATACTTCGCACTTCTGCCGCTCTTCATTCTTCAAGACGATCTGGGGAGGATTTTCCGTCATGGTTGTCTGCATGGTGTCTCCTTGTGTGCTGAGGGTGTGCATGTTCAGGCTTGCTGCTGTTTGCGCGCGATCAGCTCTGCGTCGCACTTTGGGCAATATTCCTGTTCGCCATCCAGATACCCGTGTTTGGGGCAGATGGAGAAGGTGGGCGTAACCGTGATGTAGGGCAGGCGATAGTTTTCAAGCGCGCGCTTGACCAGCTTTTTGCAGGCTTCGGCGGAGCTGATGCGCTCCCCCATGTAGAGGTGCAGCACGGTGCCGCCGGTGTACTTGCGCTGCAACTCTTCCTGCTGTTCAAGGGCTTCGAAGGCGTCCTCGGTGTAGCCCACCGGAAGCTGGCTGGAGTTGGTGTAGTAGGGTTCCTCTGCCGAGCCTGCCTGCAGAATGTCCGGGAAGCGCTTCTTGTCTTCGCGTGCGAAGCGATAGGTGGTGCCCTCAGCCGGTGTGGCTTCCAGGTTGTACATGTGACCGGTCTCTTCCTGGAAGGCGACCATGCGGGTGCGTACGCGATCAAGCAAGCGCACGGCCAAGGCGCGGCCCACGGGGGTGGTGATATCGTGAGCGTTGGCGCTGAAGTTGCGGATCATTTCATTGATGCCGTTTACGCCTACGGTGGAGAAGAAGTTGCGCAGCGTGCCCAGGTAACGCTTGGTGTAGGGGAACAGGCCGTTATCCATGTGACGCTGAATCACCTTGCGCTTGATTTCGAGGCTGGTGCGCGCGATTTCGAGCAACTCGTCCAGACGTGCCATGAGCGCAGTTTCGTCCCCTCGGTGCAGATAACCCAGGCGTGCGCAGTTGATGGTCACAACGCCGACCGATCCGGTTTGCTCGGCGGAGCCGAAGAGGCCGTTGCCGCGCTTGAGCAATTCGGAGAGATCGAGCTGCAGGCGGCAGCACATGGACCGCACCATGTTGGGCTTGAGCTCGGAGTTCACAAAGTTCTGGAAGTAGGGCAGCCCATACTTGGCCGTCATCTCAAACAGCAGATCGGTGTTGGCGTTCTCCCAGGGAAAGTCGGGCGTGATGTTGTAGGTGGGGATGGGAAAGGTGAAGACGCGTCCCTTGGCGTCGCCCGTGGTCATCACGTCAATGTAGGCGCGATTGATCATGTTCATCTCCGGCTGTAGATCGCCGTAGGTGAATTGCATGGTTTCGCCGCCGATGACGGGCCGCTGCTCGCACAGGTCTTCCGGGCAGGTCCAGTCGAAGGTCAGGTTGGTGAAGGGTGTTTGCGTGCCCCAGCGCGAGGGTACGTTCAGGTTGTACACCAGCTCCTGAATGCACTGGCGCACCTCGGTATAGGGGAGCTTGTCCTTGCGGATGAAGGGTGCAAGATATGTGTCGAATGAACTGAAGGCCTGCGCGCCGGCCCATTCGTTTTGCAACGTGCCGAGGAAGTTGACGATCTGGCCGACGGCGCTGGATAGATGCTTGGGCGGTCCAGCTTCCACCTTGCCCGGCACGCCGTTCAGGCCTTCCAGCAGCAAGGTGCGCAGGCTCCAACCGGCGCAGTAACCAGCCAGCATGTCCAGGTCGTGGATGTGGATGTCGCCTTCACGATGGGCGCGGCCCACCTGTTCTGGATACACGTGGGAGAGCCAGTAGTTGGCCACCACCTTGCCGCTCACATTCAGGATCAGTCCGCCCAGCGAGTAGCCCTGGTTGGCGTTGGCATTCACACGCCAGTCGGCGCGGTCCAGGTACTCGTTGATGGAGGAGGCCACATCGACGAGGGTGCGCTCGTCCTTGCGCGCGCGGGAACGCTGCTCGCGATAGACGATGTAGGCGCGGGCCGTGCTGAAGTGGTTGGCGGAGATTAGCACCTGCTCCACGATGTCCTGAATCTGCTCAATATGGGGAGCGCGATCATGGAAGCGATGGGTGAGCACCTTCAGGGCCTGGATGGAGAGCAGCTCCGCCTCGGCGGCATCGAAGGCGCCCGTAGCTTTGCCGGCGCGCTCAATGGCGGAATGGATCTTGGCGGCATCGAAGGGGACAGTTTCACCGTTGCGCTTGAGCACGCTGGCAGGCGAAGGCAGAGGGGAGAGTTGCATCGAGTTCCTTTGCTACGGAAGGGGATGCAACCAATGGGCGCTCGGGAGGATCTACGGCGGATGCCGGAAGGCCTATGCAAGCGACCCACCGGTACACCCCGCCCGTGGACGATTGAATGCTTACGGCAGGTCTCCTGGCTCACGAGTCGCTGCGGTCCTCCTGCCTTCCCACTCGCCAACCAGGAGCAGTGGCATCTGCGGAGAACAGCTCATCGTGTACAGTTGCGGGGGCAGCGTTGTCTTCAGCCGCTAGGCTGTGTCAACTTCCCTCTTAGCCCCAGATCTTGCGCTTCCGGGGAACCGTAATACAACAGACTGTAGCCTGGGTGGGAATGGCAGTCAAGCCACGGGCGGTGGAGAAGTGGTGGAAAAGGCTGTCATCGCCAGCAGTCACAGGCCAAGAAAAAAGCCGCCGCTGAGGAGCGACGGCTTTCAGGTTCTCGTGTTGCGGAACGTTGCTTACGCGCGGCTCATGTAGGTGCCTTCGCTGGTGTCGACCCGGATCTTCTCGCCTTCGTTGATGAAGGGAGGAACCTGGACCACGAGGCCGGTTTCCATCTTGGCCGGCTTGGTCACCGACGAAGCGGTGGCCGACTTGAGGCCGGGTTCGGTTTCAACCACCGTCAGCTCCACGAACGTGGGCAGGTCAATGCCCACCGCGACGCCGTCGTGGTAGCTGACCTTGATCTGCAGGTTCGGGGTGAGGTACTCCACGGCATCGCCGAGGGTGTCGGTCTTCAACACCATCTGCTCATAGTCTTCGGGATTCATGAAGTAGTAGTCGTCGCCGTCGTTATAGAGAAACTCCATGGCGACTTCGTCGACAACGACCTTCTCAATGGCGTCGGCGGAACGGAAGCGGTGCTCGAACATGGCGCCCGACTTCAGGTTGCGCAGCTTGGCCTGGATGAAGGCGCGGAGGTTGCCTGGCGTACGATGTTCCACCTTGAAGACCAGGTGCAGCGAATCGTTGTGTTTGATGATCATGCCAGGACGGAGTTGCGTGGCGGGAATCGCCATAACGATGAAGCTCCTTGCGGTACGCCCTGTGGAAGAGCGCGGAAGAGTTGGGGTAAGCCCAATTCATATTGTAGCCCAGGTCCGGATGGCGGGGTGGTTGCATGAGAGGCCGGGTGGCGCAGGCGGAGCCAGTGGGAAGGAAACCAGGCGGAGACAGCCCCTTGCAGCAACGAGGTGAAAGTCTTGCAAAAGTGTGATTTCACAGCACAAACCGGGCATGTGATGCCTTGGGCTGCAATGTATAGTAGCGGTAGGACAGGCCTGTCGGGCCCTATGTTCCCCTCAGCGCCGCCCCTTCAACCCGAGTTGAACCAAGGAGCGAATACCTGCAATGTCCAATCCTGTTTCGATTTGTGTGATTGGTTCTGGTTATGTTGGCCTGGTGGTGGCGGTTTGCTTTGCCGAGATGGGGCACAGGGTAATCTGCGTCGATAACGACGAGCAGAGGGTGAAGACGCTGGTGGAAGGCGGGGTGCCGATCTTTGAGGAGCACCTTCCGGAACTGCTGGCCAAGCATCGCGGGGCCAACGTGCAGTTCACCACCGATCTGGCCGGAGCTGTGAATGCCTGCGAGGCGATCTTTATCGCGGTCGGCACGCCACAGGGCGATAGCGGGGCCGCCGATCTCTCCTATGTGGAAGCGGTCGTCAGCGAGATTGCCCGCTCGGTGAGTGGCTACAAAGTGATCGTGGAAAAGAGCACGGTTCCGGTGTACACCAACGAGTGGATTCGCCGTGTGCTCTACCGCCACGGCGTAGCGGCACAGTACTTCGATGTAGCCTCCAATCCCGAGTTCCTGCGTGAAGGCACGGCGGTGGCGGATTTTCTGCATCCTGACCGTATTGTTGCGGGCACAGGCAGTGAGCGTTCGCGCGAACTTCTGGCGCGCATCTACGCACCGCTCACTACGGGCAGCTACTACCAGCAGCCGGATGCGCTGGAGGGAATCTGCAGCGCCGGTAATCCGCCGCCGATCCTGTTTACCTCGGCGCAGAGCGCAGAGATTATCAAGCATGCTTCCAACGCTTTTCTGGCATTGAAGATTTCCTTCATCAATGCCGTTTCGAATCTGGCGGAGACGGTGGATGCGGATATCGAAGACATTGCGGCGGGCATGGGGCTGGATACGCGCATTGGCCCCAAGTTTCTGCGTGCGGGGTTGGGCTACGGCGGCTCCTGTTTCCCGAAGGATGTGGCGGCCTTTCACTGGGTGGCGCAGGAACGCGGCGTCAACTTCCAGTTGCTTGCCGACGTGCGCAAGATTAACGAAATGCAGAAGGATGTGTTCTTCAATAAGGTTCGCTCCGCGCTGTGGACCTTGCGGGGCAAGCGTCTGGCGGCGCTTGGCCTGGCCTTCAAGGCCGACACGGACGACATCCGCGAATCGCCGGCCATCGATGTGGTGCAGATGCTGCTGAATGCCGGCGCTACGGTGGTTGCCTACGACCCGGCCGCCATGGAGCGGGCCAAGGTGGAACTGCCGCCGTCGGAGACGATGATCTACGCCAGCAGCGCTTATGAAGCAGCGCAGGACGCCGATGCGGTACTGATTCTGACGGACTGGAAGCAATTCAGCCAACTGAATCTGGTGCAGTTGAATCAGGCCTTGCGGTTTCCGATTGTGATTGACGGCCGCAATCTCTTCAAGCCGGATCAGATGCTGGAGCACGGATTTACCTATGTGAGCATGGGGCGGCCTGCCACCTACCAGGCACAACAAGGTAAACCTCGGAAGGTTCTGGCCTAGACTGAATAATGGGGCGTAGCTATATGCCGCGCTCCCCTTTGCCCTATTTTTGTTGTTGGAGATGCTGTTTCGATGCGTGTACTTGTTGCCGGCGCAGCCGGCTTTTTGGGCTCTCATCTGGCCGATAGACTTTTAGCCGACGGCCACAGTGTGGTGGGCGCCGATAACTTTTCAACCGGTGCCAGGGAAAATCTGGAGCATCTGGACCGGCAGCCGCGCTTTCAATTGCTGGAGCAGGACATCTGCGAGTGGTTCGATCCGGGGCCGGTGGACTATGTGTTCAATCTGGCCTCGCCGGCCAGCCCGCCGGAGTATATGCGGCTGGGCATCGAAACCATGCGGGTGGGCTCGGTTGGTACCGAGAACATGCTGCGTCTGGCGGAAAAATATCAGGCAGGCTTTCTGCATGCTTCCACCTCGGAGTGCTACGGCGATCCGGTTCTGCATCCGCAGCCAGAGAGCTACTGGGGCAATGTCAATCCGGTTGGTCCCCGCTCGGTTTACGACGAGGCCAAGCGCTTCAGCGAGGCGCTGACTATGGCCTATCACCGCATGCGCGGCGTGAATACGCATCTGGTGCGCATCTTCAACACCTATGGGCCGCGGTTGCATCCGAGCGATGGACGCGTGATCTCCAACTTTATGGTGCAGGCCCTGCGGGGCGAACCGCTCACCATCTATGGCGATGGCAGCCAGACGCGCAGCTTCTGCTATGTGGACGACCTGATTGAGGGCATTGTCCGGCTGGCGGCATCCGACGAGCACATGCCGGTGAACATCGGCAATCCGGTGGAGTTCACCATTTTGGAATGTGCCCAGGCGGTGCTGGAGGTGACCGGTTCGCAGAGCACGCTGGTCTATAACGATCTGCCCATCGACGATCCCACCCGGCGCCAGCCCGATATTACGCGGGCGCAGGAACTGCTGGGATGGGAGCCCAAGATTCCCTTGCAGGAAGGATTGCGCCGTTCTCTGGAGTTTTTCCGCAGCCGGGCGGGCAATCTGAGCTAACTACGCCAGAAGCAGGATTTTCTTGGCAAGAACATCGGCGGCTGGCTTGCTGGCGTCCTCTGCGTAGGGTAACTGGAGCCGAACTTCCGTTCCGCAGAGGTGCGGACGAAGATGAAAAATACCCCTCTTCAGATTCCTGGAGAGGGGCATTTTATGCGGGGATTTTGGATGATCCCTGAGGAAACTACTTGGCCGCGCGCAAGATGGCGGCCAGGCTGCGCTCCACATCCTCGTCGGTGGTGGCCCAACTGGAGACGCTGATGCGCATGGCCGTGCGTCCCTGCCAAACGGTGGATCCACACCAGCAGGTACCGTCTTCCTGAATCTTGCGGATCGTCTCCAAGGTTTTTTCCGGCTCTCCGAAGCTGACCAGCACCTGATTGATGACAACTTCATTCAGAACGTCATAGCCGGCCGCACGCAATGCCTGGGCAAAATGCTGGGCGTGGCGCGAGGTGGTTTCCACAATCTCCGCCATGCCGGCGCGGCCGATCTGCTTGAGAGCCGCCCACAGCTCCACGCCACGCGCGCGGCGTGAAAGTTCCGGGTTGTAATCGGTGGGTTCGCGATGCTCGCCGAGCGCCAGATATTCGGCGCGGATGGCCATGGTTGCCCGGAGCGCATGCGGATCGCGGACCAGCGCCACGCCGCAGTCGTAGCCAACATTGGGCCATTTGTGGCCGTCTGTCGCCCAGCTATCGGCCAGCTCAAAACCGTCTGCGAGGGGACGATATTTTTCAGATGTTCTGGCCCACAGGCCAAAAGCGCCGTCCACATGTACCCAGGCACCGGCGGCGTGGGCCCGGGGAATGATCTCCGTGGCGGGATCGAAGCAACCGGTGTTGACGTTGCCGGCCTGCAAAACCAGAATGGTGCGTTCGTCGAGCGGGGGCAAAGCATCGGCGCGCATGCGACCCTGATCGTCCACCGGAACCCGTGTGACACGCTTGCGGCCAAGGCCGAGCAGCCCGAGCGCCTTGACGACCGAGGCGTGTACCTCTTCGCCCACGACCACCTTGATCTCCGGTGCGCCGTAGAGTCCGTCTTCTTCCACATTCCAGCCGGCGCGTTCAAGGATCTGATGGCGTGCCGCGGCCAAGGCGGTGAAGTTGGCCATGGTGGCGCCGGTGACGACTGCGCCGCCGGTACCTTCCGGCAATCCGAGCAACTCCCGAACCCAGCCGAGTGCAATCTCTTCTAGAGTGATGGCGGCGGGGGATTGCACAAAAAAGGATGCATTTTGATCCCACGCACTGACCATCCAACTGGCGGCCAGGGCGGCAGGCAGGCATCCGCCGTTGACAAAGCCGAAGTTGCGGCCCGCGGTTTTGCTGACGGTAGCGGGTTGGGCCACTTGGGCGAGCAGATCGACCACGGCGCGGGCGCTGGTGGGGGCATCCGGCACCGGCTCGTGGAAGCGGGCCAGCGCGGCCACGGCCTCGGCGGGAGGCGCAACCGGGCGCAGGTCCTCGCCGTTGAGGTAAGCCACGGAGGCTTCCGCTGCTGCTGCAAGGAGCTGGCGGCGATCCTCGTTGAAGTTGGGGTCGGAGGTCTTCGGAAGGCGGGGCAAAATGGGATAAAGGACAGGCATACGGCTGAGCTCAAGTCTAGCAGCACCTGCGGTGCGGCAGCCGGCTTCGCCCTCTCCGTGCGGGGATACTTCTGGACGGATTCGCCGGGGCTGGCTTGGACTGCCTGAGGCCGGCCATGGCGCCTCCGCCTTCACTTTGCATGGTTTTCGCGATAAATTGGAGGGGATCGGCAGGGAGAGCTGGGGTACGAATCGCCCGGTTTTTAAGCCTTTCCCGTTGAATTCGTTCCCATTTCGCGGTATTCTGTTGGCGCAGACGCGTTTGTCCGCCAGAGAATGACCGTGTGCGCACCGGCTGGCGGAGAGATGAGTGGGCCGAGAGCCCACTTTTTATTTGCGGCAATTTTTTGGGCAGAATGCCCGTCCCAGCCGCCTCTTCTGGAGTGATCCCGCGCATAGATCCTCTCCATGGGGAGGCGATTCAGGCTGTTGGAAGCAAAGGTGTGATGGCAGCAAAGCTCGATGCAATTCGTGCGGCAGCAGTAAGGGTGGCGGAGAGCCACGGCCTTGAAGTGGTAGACCTGGAGTTGGCGGGTCCGGCCAAAGAGCGCACGCTGCGTGTGTATTTGGAGCGCAATGCCGAAGGACGGGCGCGTTTGAAGGCCGAACTGGAAGCAGGCGCGCTAGAAGATTTGCCTAAGCGATTGGCCTCCGGAGCGCTCAATGTCGACCAGCTTTCCGGTGTGACGCACGAGGATTGCACCGGCTTTAGCCGCGATTTTGGTACCTTGCTCGATGTTGAGGAGCTGGTGCCGGGCGATGCGTATACGCTCGAAGCCAGTTCGCCGGGCCTAGACCGCAAATTGACCAAGGCGGATGAATTCCGCCGGTTTGTGGGTGCGCTGGCAAAGGTGCAGACCTTTGAGGCGATCCGCAGCAACCGTCACTGGCAGGGCCGCATTGTTTCCGCCACGGACGATGTTTTTGTACTGGATCTGAGCGCGGTCAAGCAGAACAGCAAGAGTCGCAAGGCTGGAGTCAGTACCGTGGAGATTGCCGTCTCGAATGTGGAGAAGGCCAATCTGGTGCCTGAGATCTAATTCCGACGTTGTGAGCGTGAGCCGTAAGCGCGCTCACGCTAACCGCAGAACAACCGGCAGGAGGGTTACTCCCAACTCCAGCCGCGCACGATCCAAGAGAGTCAGCAATCTATGTCCACCAGCGCTTTGTATCAGACTATCGAGCTCCTCAGCCAGGAAAAGGGCATCGACCCCGGCATTATTGTCGGCGCCGTTGAAGAGGCTATTGCCCTGGCCACACGCAAGTACTACAAGACCCAGGAAAACATGCGCGGCGAGCTCAACAAAGAGACCGGCGAAATTACAGCCTACGTTTACAAGACGGTGGTTGCGGATGCCGATCAGGTGGAGGATCCGATCAACGAGATCACGCTAGAAGAGGCCAACGAACTGGCCCCTGGCGTTGAAGTCGGCAGCGAGATCCGGATGTACAAGGACACCAATCCTCTGGGGCGTATTGCCGCGCAGTTGGCCAAGCAGGTGATCTTCCAGAAGGTCCGCGAAGCCGAGCGCGATACGGTTTTCCAGGAATATGCTCACCGCGAGAAGGAAGTGCTGAACGCCACCGTCAAGCGGGTTGAGGGCCAGGACATTGTGTTCGACCTGGGCAAGGCCGAAGCCCGTTGCCCCAAGCGCGAGCAGTCGCGTCTGGAGTCGTTTACCGTGGGCGAACGGGTGCGCGTGGTGCTGCTCAAGGTGGATCGCGCCGCCAAGGGACCGCAGGTGATTGTTTCACGCGCCGCTCCCGAGCTGGTGCAGAACCTGTTCCAGTCGGAAGTTCCGGAGATTTACGACAACACGGTGGTGGTCCGCGCCATTGCCCGCGAAGCCGGCGAGCGCACCAAGATTGCCGTGCAGTCGCGCGACAAGGATGTGGATCCGGTGGGTGCCTGCGTGGGCATGAAGGGCATGCGTGTGCAGTCCATCATCCGCGAACTGCGTGGCGAAAAGATCGACATCATCGAGTTCAGCGAAGAGATTACCACCTTTGCCGAGAAGGCTTTGCAGCCGGCCAAGGTGAGCCGGGTCTCGATTACGGACTTGGGCGAAAAGCAGTTGGAAGTGATCGTGGACGACACGCAGCTTTCGCTGGCCATCGGCAAGAAGGGCCAGAACGTGCGTCTTGCCGCCAAGCTGCTGGGCTGGAAGATCGACATCAAGAGCGAGGAAGAAAAGCGCCAGGAAGTGGAGCAGCAGATGGTGGCGCTCTCCGGTGGTCCTACGACCCCCATCGAGCAGGTGACGGAGCTGGGCGACACCATTGTGCAGAAGCTGGTGGCGGCCGGAATTACCACCGTGGAAGCTTTGGCCGATATGACGCCTGAGCAACTGGAAGAGATTCCCGGCATCGGCGAAAAGACGCTCGAAAAGATTTCCGTGGCTGTGCGCCACTACTTTGGCCACTTTGAAGAGGCTGAAGAGGGCGATGCGGCCAAGGTTGCGGAAGAAAACGGCGAACTGGAAATCGAAAACGACCCCGCGGTTGTGGACGATGCGGAAGCCGGGGCTGAAAACGCAGCCGATGTTCTGGACGAAATGGAGAGCGCTGAGGCGGCTGCAACTGGAGCCGATCCCATCAGCGCCGAAGAGACTGCGGTCGCAGACGTTCCTGTAGCCGAATCGGCGCAGGAAGAGATTGCCTCCGCAACCGAGCAGGAAGAAGAAACCGGGGAGCAGGGCGCTTAGTATGCGCCCCCGCTCCGGTTTATGGCACGTTCACAGGAAGTTGAAACAACATCCGGGTTACGAGGCGCTTATGAGCACCTAGGGCCCGGAGGTAGGTACCGAAAAGAGGCGGATGAGTAAGGTTCGTATCAACGATCTCGCACGCGAGATGGAAGTCAAGAGCAAGCAGATTCTTGACATATTGGCAGAGCTGGGTCTGGCCAGTGGCAAGACCCATTCCAGTTCACTGGAAGGAGACGAAGCAGAGAAGGTGCGGGTGCACTTTCAACGCTCGGCGCATGGCGCTTCGTCCTCCGGTGGTGGCCGGTCTGGTCAGGCGATCGCTCCCAAGATCGATCTCTCGCATATCTCCAAGCCCGGCGATGTTCTGAAGGCCATTCTTGCCAAGAAGCAGGAAGAGGAAGAGGCTGCCCGTCCGCATCCTCCGCAGCGGCCCCCCGTGGCGGTTGCGCCTCCGCAGACGCCTGCTCGTCCTGCCGTACCGCAGACTCCGACGGTTGTAGCCGCCCCGCCTGCGGCCCGGCCTGAGCCGCGCAAGATTGTTCCGCAGCCCCGCCCTGCGCCACCGATCGTGCATCAGCCGGCTGCGCCGGCCATTGCCTCGCGCCCCCCGGCGACCCCGGTTGTTGCTCGTCCTCCTGCGGTAGCCAGCGCGCCGGCTCGCCCGGTGGTGGTGGTAGCGCCCCCGGCTGTGGCCGTGAAGGCCCCTGTGGCGGAAAAGCCCGTAGTGGTTGTGGCGCCGCCTGCTCCCAAGGAAGCGCCGGTAGCGGAAAAGCCCGCCGAGGTGGCAGCCAAGCCGGTTGCTCCCGCAGCGGAGACGATTCCCGCGCCGCCGCCCGTGGTTGCGCCTGCCGTGGTGGAAAAGCCTGTGGAAGCAGTGGCCGCGCCGGCAGCACCCGCGCCCGCTGTGGAAGCGCCTGCCAAGCCGGTTACGCCGGCAGAGCCGGTTGCCGCGACTGCGCCCGCTGCATCTGTCGCCGCTGCTCCCGTGGTTCCGGCCACGCCTGCTCCGGCCGCACACGCGCACACTGGCACGCATACTCATCCGATTCAGCCTTCTCAGCCGGCTCGTCCCGGTCAGCCGCCGCGCCGTATGGTGATGCCGCAGACTGGTCCTCGTCCGGTGTACAAGGCTCCGCCTCCGCCTCCGCCCCCGCCGGCGGGTACGGCTCCGGCCAACACGGGCATCATTCAGCGTGGCCGTCCCATCTTTGATCGCCGTCCTGGTGGCCCCGGAGGCCCTGGTGGTCCTGGTGGCTTCCAGCAGCGTCCTGGCGGCCCTGGCCAGTTCCCTGGCGGTCCTCGTCCCAAGCACCCCACGCGTACCTCTCCGGGTGGATTTACCCCTGGCGGTCCGGGTGGAGCACGTCCCGGATTTGGCGCTCGTCCTGGTGGTTTTGGTGGCCCGCGTCCTGGTGGATTCGGTGGTCCTCGTCCCGGTGGTCCGGGCGGATCAGCTCCGCCGCCGGATGCCGGTCGTCCGCAGCGCGCGCCTTCGCGTGGCCGTGGTCGTGGCCAGCAGCAGTATCCCAAGACGAAGGAAGGCCCGATGAAGGGCTTTGTGCCGCCGCCACGTTTTGGTGGTGGTGCACAGTACTCCAACGAGCCGGTGCCGATTACCCGCGAGTTCACGGTGACCGAAGGCATCAGCGTTAAGGATCTGGCTGAGAAGCTGGAAATCCGTGCCAAGGATCTGATCGCGACGCTGCTGATGCGGGGCGTGATGGTCACCGTCAATCAGTCGCTCGATGCCGACATGATCAAGGATCTCTCCGCGCGCTTTGGCGCGGGTGCGACCGTGATCAGCTACGAAGAGGAGCTCGAGAACGAGGCCATCGAAGACGTGCTCGACGCCGACAACACCGATGTTGTCGAAGTTGCGCGCGCTCCTGTGGTCACGGTCATGGGCCACGTCGATCACGGCAAAACCAGCTTGCTCGATGCCATTCGCGAAACCGATGTGGTGAGCGGCGAAGCCGGTGGCATTACCCAGCACATTGGCGCTTACAAGGTGAAGTTCACCAAGGAAGGTTCTCCGGCCTCCGGTCGCGAGATCGTCTTCCTCGATACGCCGGGTCACGAAGCCTTTACCCGCATGCGTGCTCGCGGCGCCAAGGTCACCGACATCGTCGTCATTGTTGTGGCTGCCGATGACGGTGTGATGCCGCAGACCCTGGAAGCGGTTGACCACGCCAAGGCGGCGAATGTGCCGATCATTGTGGCGGTCAACAAGATCGACAAGCCCGAAGCCAATCCGGAGCGGGTGAAGAAGCAGCTTGCCGACCGTGGCCTCATTCCTGAGGAGTGGGCCGGCGGTGGCGATAGCGCGACGGTCTTTGTCGAGCTCTCGGCCAAGAAGCGGATGAATCTGGATCTGCTGCTGGAAATGATCTGCCTGGTCAGCGACATCAAGGCTCCCAAGGCTACCCCGGGCCGCAAGGCTGTGGGTTCGGTCATTGAAGCCAAGCTGGATCGCGGTCGTGGTGCTGTGGCGTCGGTCCTGGTACAGGACGGTACGCTGAAGCTGAACGACAGCTACATTGTGGGCAACACCTTCGGCAAGGTCCGCGCCATGTTCGACGATCGTGGCCGCGCCATTACCGAAGCGGGTCCCTCCACCCCGGTGGAAGTCCTCGGTCTGGAAGCTATTCCGGACGCGGGCGATACCTTCCTGGTGGTGGGCGACCGCGACAAGGCCAAGGGTATTGCCACCTACCGCAAGATGAAGGAGCGCGAGGCGCAGCTCTCCAAGAGCAGCCGCGTTTCGCTCGAAGGCCTGGCGGAGCAGATCCGTCTGGCTGGCGTGAAGGACCTGCCCCTCATCATCAAGGGCGATGTGACCGGTTCGGTGGAAGTGCTGGCGGATTCGCTGGTGCAGATGTCCACCGAGAAGGTGCGCATCAAGGTCATTCGCTCCGGTGTGGGCTCCATCACGGAGAGCGACGTGCTGTTGGCTGCCGCCTCCAATGCCATCGTCATCGGCTTCAACGTGCGCCCCGAGCGCAAGGGAGCCGACCTGGCGCAGCAGGAAGGTGTCGACATCCGTCTGCACTCGATCATCTACGAGCTTCAGGATGAGATCCAGAAGGCCATGCTCGGCTTGCTTGAGCCGGTCTTCAAGGAGAACTACCTGGGACGCGCGCAGGTGCTCAACGTCTTCCACATTCCTAAGGTGGGCACCATCGCCGGTTGCAGCGTCAAGGACGGCGTGATCCGCCGCGATTGCGAGATGAAGATCCTGCGCAACGACGAACAGGTGTTCAAGGGCAAGGTGGTTTCGCTCAAGCGCTTCAAGGACGATGCCAAGGAAGTGACCAACGGCATGGAGTGCGGTATCGGACTCTCGGGCTTCAGCAACGAGCTGAAGGAAGGCGACATCATCGAAGCCTTCACCACCGAGCGGCTGGCCGCCGACCTGGGCGCGCTGACCAACGCCAAGGCCTAGCCTTTAACCAGAACCATCCAAGCCCGCAGCCTCGCGCTGCGGGCTTTTTCTTGCCGGTACGAATTCTTCCGGCGGAGCCGTGTAGAATCGGTTCGTGTTCAAGTGGATCGCAATGGGCGCGGGCGGATTGTTGGTTCTGTTCGTGCTGCTGGCTGGCCTGGTTTTGCTGGACTACATGACCCATGTGGTCGGGTGGGAGAACTGGGCCAAGGTTGTCCGGGCCCGTCGCGCCATACGCGGTTTGGTGCGGGAGCGTATGCGAGAAGCCAGAGTGCGCAGCTTTGGAGCCACCCATCTGTCGAACAAGCTGCTGTGTCTTGGCATCGACGTGCCGACAGACGCTGAACGCGACCAACTACGGAGCGATACGGGCTTTCTTGAGGAGGCTCGCCAGCAACTGCGGAAGATTGGCTATCCGGAGCATGCGATTCCGTTCGTGGAGTTCAGCGTCGAGTCGCAGGAAACCGTGGATCGCGATTTTGATGGTAGCTGGACGCGCGCCAGGAAACAGCCTGCGCGCTAAGGCAAGGGACGCGCAGGAAGCAGAGCTGTTCCCTGACGAGCGCGGAGGTCCGATGCCGGGAAGGGAGCGCCGGATTTTGCGCTTGCCGTTTGCCCTGTTGCTGGCCTGACATCCTCCGCACCCCTGGCTCGAATCCTGTTTGCTGCGCATGCCCGGCTCTGGCTCATACCAAAGATGCAAACTTTGCAATCATTGATGCCGACCGGAGCGCGATCAGGCGTAAAGTGGATGTGACTTTATGCGCAGCTATTTTCAGCATCGGATTCTTGCATCCCTTCTGGCTGTGCCGCTTATGACTGCGGCCGGATTCGCGCAGGCAGTGCTTGTGTGCCAGGGAGGGCGTGGCTCTTTTGAGGCCCGGTTGCATGCGGGAGTAACCGTCTCCATTGGTGCTCCGCACGCGGGTGGGTTTGCGCAACGCGGTTGCCAGGCGGTTTTGGAAAGCAAAGGCCAGACTCTGGAAGTGGCCACGGGCGTGGCGGAGATCGACGCCGATGCGCTGGATGTCGATTTTGGCCTGGGTGGAACGGCTGCGGCCTTCCAGATCCGGAACAAGACCAACGATACGGCCATGAGTTATGTCCTCTATGCGCTCAAACCGCGCTTGCGGCAGGTGCGCGTTCTCACGGGCGGCGACTACTACATGGCGGCGGATACCGATTTGGATGGGCGGGTAGAAATCTGGACATCGGATGCCGGGGTTTTTGATGGGCTGGACGGGTTGCGCCCGGTGGCCTTCGACTTTGCGCCGCTGGTGGTGCTCCGGTTTGAACAGCAGAAGCTGGTGGATGTGGC
>Ga0207738_100152_pt1 | contig 17048 bp, 10 predicted proteins | sample LuqExpMetagenom9_FD_187767 | JGI IMG/M metagenome (GOLD analysis project Ga0207738, IMG submission 187767) | Tropical forest soil microbial communities from Luquillo Experimental Forest, Puerto Rico - Sample 9 (SPAdes) | ecosystem: Environmental > Terrestrial > Soil > Tropical forest ... | reverse complement strand
ACCGGCGGCGGCCTCTACAACTCGGCGGCCAACTACTCGTTCAACTACTCGCCAGACTTTATCTACAAGGTTGCTGTCGAACCCGGTTGGGGACACTGGGAAGCCTTCGGCATTACCCGCACCTTCCGCGACCGCATCTATCCGACCTCCGGCAACCCTTACAACGACGTGAAGGTTGGTTTTGGTGGTGGCGGCGGTTTCCGTGGCCCGGTGTTCAACAAGAAGGTTTCACTTGGCTTGAAGGGCCTGTTCGGCAATGGCGTGGGACGTTACGGCGACTCTACCCTGGGCGATATCACGCTGCGCCCGGATGGCACCATCGAGCCGTTGACCGGCTTCTCCGCACTCAGCACGGTTGAGATCAATCCCAACCCGCGCCTCAGCATCTACTTCAACTACGGCGGCGATTATCTTTATCGCGACTATGTCATCAGCGGCGCCAATCAGGTTGGCTATGGCACCCGTTCGGTCACCATGTCGGGCTGCAACACGGAGCCTGCTTCTACAGCCGCTAACCCGTCCAGCGATCCGACGACGCCCACCAACTGCTCGGCCAACAACAAGGACGTGCAAGAGTTTTCCTCTGGCTACTGGTACAACCTGTACAACGGCGCCCATGGCCGCCTGCGTCAGGGCATCCAGTACAGCTACATCCGCCGCGATCTGTGGTCGGGCGCGGGCGGCACCACCAATCCTGGTGGCAGCGCTTTTGGCGCGGCCAACATGGTGTTCACCTCGCTGCGCTACTACCTGCCGTAATTACAACTATCTACATGGTTTGGAGGGCAGTCCCGCAGGGGCTGCCCTCTGCCGTTTTGGGCAGACAACCGGCTGGGTGCAGGCTGGGACGAAAGTTTGCCCGTGCCGCGAAACTTCCGCAATGCCTCACCTTGCAGAGCCCGTCTAAACTAACATCATGGGGCGCAAGAACTGCGCCATGTCTCTCTGACGTTGCTGAAAGGTCTACACGTGGGCAAGGGTTCCAGAACCAAAGCTATCTTTCCAGGCGGACGCACACCGGCCAGCCGGCCCGTGGCGCGTGCGTTGGCCTGGACAGCTCCGCTGGTTCTGGTGCTGGCAGGTTGCTCCGGTGGCGTGATCGCCAATCCCTCCACGGGACTTTTTACTCTTGCTCCCGGCACCGCCAGTCTGGATACCAATTGCACCGGCTGCAATGCCACTGCCGCGAATGGCGCGCGTGCCGAGCAGTTTACCGCCACGCTCAGCAGTGGCGGCGCCGCGCAGGTTACCTGGAGCGTCTCCGGGGGCGATACCAACAGTGGCGCGGGCACGATCAGTGCCACCGGCCTGTATACGCCGCCCAGTTATCTTACCGCCGATTCCGTGCAGGTGGTGGTCAAAGCAACTCCCAGCAATGGCGGCGCGGCGGCCACCAGTGTACTCACATTGACGCCCGGCTTCCTGCAGCCGCTCACGCCGGAGAATGTGGCGTTGGGCGCGAGCGGAGTAGTGAGCTTTACCGGCTATATTGCGGAAGCCGGCGGTTCGCTGCGTGTCAGCTATGCACTGGCTTCTTCCGCGGGCGGCACCAGCGGCGGGCAAGGAGCACTCGGCAGTACCAGTTGCCATCACGCTTCTGCGGCCTTTACCTGGTGCACGGTGACGTTTACAGCTCCGGCTTCCGTCAGCGCCACCGGTTCCACCTGGCTGGTGGCCCGCGTGGGCAGTTCGGCGGTGGCCTCGGCGCAGATCCTGCTGAATACCAATGGAATCAGCAGCAGCCCGGTGACCCATGAGGTGCAGCAGACCTCCGCCATTCTTCTGGGCAGTTCGGGCGGCAACAACAGGGATTACGATGCCAGCGGCAATCAGATTGTGGATTGCTGCAGCGGTACGCTGGGAGCTTTAGTGCAAGATACGGCGGGCCACCAGTATCTGCTGAGCAACAATCACGTGCTGGCTCGCAGTGATCATGCCGCCGTGGGCGACGCCATCATCCAGCCCGGGCTGATTGACAACAACTGCACGCCCTATGGCGAGGGCTCGGGCACCACGCCCGTGGCCACGCTCACCACCTGGCTGCCGCTGAGCGCCAAGTCCACCAACGCCGACGCGGCCGTGGCCCGTGTGAACTCCGGCGCGGTGAGCGGAGCAGGCAGCATTCTGGAACTGGGTTCGCTGCAGGCCAATGGAACACTGGCCGCCGCGCCTCTGGGTATCTCGTCGAGCGGCGGCAAGGGAGAGGCCGCCAGCCTCGCGCTTAAAGTGGCCAAGAGCGGCCGTACCACCGGGCTTACCTGCGGTGCGGTTTCGGCAATTGCCTTGGATGTACAGGTGGCCTATTACACCGATTGCGCTGAAACCAAAACGTACCTGACCAAGATCTTCACCAACCAGATTGCCATCAGCGGCAACCAGTTCAGTGATGCCGGCGACTCGGGCGCCTTGGTGGTGGACGCCGCCAATGCCGAGCCCGTTGGCCTGTTCTTTGCCGGTGGGCAGGATGCCAGCGGCGTGGGTCAGGCCGTAGCCAGTCCGGCCTCCGATGTGCTCAGCGAACTGGGGACGGCCGCCAGCACCAGCTTCAGTTTTGTGGGCGGAACCGATCACGCGGTCAGTTGTCTGAATTATGGTGCGGGCAAGGTGGCTTCGGCCCTGCATACGCAATTGGCGCTTTTCGAGCTGGCTCGCGCGCAGGCCGCCGTGGGAGGCGCGCATGCGCTGGTGAATTCGGTGGCGGGCATTCTGGGGGTGGCGGCAGGAAAGAGTCTGGACAGTCCCGGCACCGCTGCCCTGCTGGTTTATGTGGACGAGGCGAGTCACGCGGCTGTGCCATCCACCCTGAACGGTCTGCGTACGGTGGTGGTGCCCACCACGGCCCGTGCTCTTGCGATGGGCGCGGCTCCCGATAGCCCGGCGGAAACAGCGCAGCCTTTGGCCGCATCCGTGCTGAGCCAGGCTATTACCGTCAAGCAGCAAACCTCACACGCGCTGCTGGGGCATAACCCGTCCTACTTTGCCGTGGGCGTGAGCCAGAGCCTGGACAATCCGGCCGAGGCGGTTCTGGTGGTGTATGTGGATCGCCGTCATTTGCCTTCCAGCTTGCCCGCCACACTGAATGGCATGCGGACGCGGTATGTGGTGATGGACCGCTTCCACGTGACCCGCTCTTGGGCCACGCCGATCCATGCCAGCCGCCACTGCGCGGCGCGCCCCGCAACCAGCAACGACGATCCCTTCCACCTGAAGGCGAACGGCTTCTTCAAGCTCTTCTAAACTCCACCGGATCGCGCGCAAAAAAATGGAGCGAGACCCGGAGGTGGTCTCGCTCCAAACTCATTCCTGTTGTGTTGCGGATTGACGTTTACTCCACGGGCCGGGCTTTACCGTTCTTCAGGCTTTCGCTAATCACGGCCTGCGCTTTCTTGTCATTTTCGCGGAAGGTCTTACCCATCTCCTCGCCCATTTTGCGCATCTCGTCTCCCATCTTGCGCATTTCAGCGCCGTTGATCTGAGGCTCTATCGGGCGCATGGGCGGCATGTGGGCCTGTCCCAGCTTGCGCTGTAACTCCGCCAGTTTGCGTTCCAGATCACCCAGGTCTTTGGGGCTGATGGTTCCACCCTGTTTGGACTTGAGTTCTTCCATGGCCTTGTTGATCTCGGCCATTTCGTTGCTGAGGTCCGGTATCTTTACCTGCACGTTGATGCGCATCTGACGCATCTGTTCGGCCATCTGGCGGCCCTTTTCGCCCTGTTCGTGCCCAAGCTGGCGCATCTTCTTGGCCATCTCCATGCCGGCGGCATTCGAGGCTTCCAACTGCGAGACGATGGCGGGATCATCCACAATGTAGGCCTTGCCCTCGTGACGGAAGAGCAGGAAGTGGCCATGCGCCATTTTGCGTGCTTTTTCCATCTGCTCGGGGCTGAAGCCGGGCAAGCGCTGCTTGTCGTCGCTCACCAGCACATAGGGTTCGCCATCGGGGCCTATGCCGAACGAGGGGCGCATGTGCATGAAGACGTGCTTTTCGCCGTCGGGACCCATGGTCATATTCATATTCATCTGCAGGGGAACCTCGGGGCCCATGCCATCCGGCGGTGGAGGAGGTGGCGGCATGCCGGGCTCAGCGCCGGGCGGCGGCGGAGGCATAGGCGGAGCACCAGCTTCTCCTGGAGGAGGTGGCGGCGGCGGAGCGGTTTCGGGGCCTGGAGCAGGTGCCTGGGACGGATCGTGCGCCACATCCACTGGCACGGTTGTCTGCTGCTCCGTGGCCTTGGCCTGATCCTGTGCGGGCACGGCGGCGTGCACCTGGACCAAAGCCGCGGAGGCCAGTAGCGCCATGGGGGCAACCACCAGAGCTGCCAGCGCGCCGCGGCTGGAGGAAAAAGCTTTGGTGAAACTTGCTTCGTTGAGCAACCGCTCAATGCGATGCGATAAACGGCTTGGCTGTGCCATAGCAACTCCTAATCCTGTTGGGCGCGGCAGAGCCGCGATTTCAAGTAACAGTTGGGCGTAGGATGTGCGACTGGCAGCGGCTTGCAGTCCCGCGCGGTCGCTGATGGCTTCGCCCAGTTCCGAGAGTCTGCGTCGCAGCCACCAGCCCAGCGGGCTAGGCCAGATCAACGCGGCGTAAAGGCCTGCAGCCAGTTGCAGATAAAAGTCACCCTGGCGGATGTGCGATTGTTCATGGGCCAGCACGATCCGCAGCTTGGCGGTGCTCCAGGTCAGGCAGCAGGCCGGCAGCAGCACCGCCGAACCCACCGTGACTGGTGAGGCGATGCGCTCCGAGGCCCGTACCCGAATGCCTTCCGTGGCCTCGCATATCACCGGCGTACTGGCGAGCCAAAGACGCCATGCGGCTGCCAATCCTATTGCCAGCCGGAGACAGAGTGCGGTCGCTACCAGCAGGTAAACGCCGATTGCTGCGCGCGTGAGCCATTCCGGCAAAGCAGGCTGCTGGGTAGGTGTGGGCTGTTCGGCGGGTGAGGCTGCTTCAGCCGCGGATATGGCATCGTACGGATCGACCGGCTCCGTCTCTGCAGCAGTTTGTATGCTTCCGGCCACCGGAGCGGCTGGCGTGGCGCGCGGTTCGGGGGCCGCGGCGGCGCGATGGCTGTTCAGCTCGGCATCCGGATTGTGCGCGGCGCGCTTCTGTTCCACCCAGTGACGGGCGCTGCTCCAGGCCTGTTCCGCCATGCTGGTGGCGCGCGCGGCCACCACGGCCGGCAGCCGGAACTGCTCGGGAGCCAAGGGCAGCACCAGGGCCGCCAGCAGCACCAGTCCCCAGGCGGCTTTTTCCGCCATGACATTTGTGACACGCAGAAGCCGCAGCACCAGTCCCACTGCTACGGCCGCCACCAGAGCGCGCAAGGCTGCTTGCGCCAGCAACAGAATCAAGCCTGTCATCATGGCTTCTCCTCACCTTCTGCTGTCTGCTCTGCCTTACGCTGTGCTTCGGCAATCCGCTCGGCTAGCCGTTCCAGCTCTGCCTTGTCCAGCAATTCGGCGTCCACCATGCCCACCAGCAGCGATTCCATGGAGCCTTCACAGAACCAGTCCACAATGCGCTGCACGGCGCGGCCTGCTACCACCTGCGGGCTCTCCGCCGGGCGATACAAAAAAGTCCTGGCTTCAACGCTGTGCGTCAGATAGCCCTTCTCTTCCAGACGGCGCAGCACCGTGCGGATGGTGGAGTCCTTCAGGGGCCGCCCAAGTTCTTCGCGAACTTGTTCCGCCGTCATGGAGCCAAAACGCCAGACCAGGGTGAGGATGCTGCGTTCCAGTTCGCCGAGGTCCGAGGGATCGTGGGTTAAATCTGTGCTACCGCTCATAGTGTTACTGACTGTAGCACACGGAAAGGGTAAGCGGATTTTTATTTTTTGATGATCGGTAAGGCTGTTCGAGAGGGAAGGGAAGTGCAGAGAGGCAAGTCGTGTTGAAAGGCAGTTCGTGCTTCGAACAGGCAGCATTGCGCGGCTTGCAGTGGTTGGATATATCTCTGTTTTTATTGTGTTGGGAGGCTTGCTGCGCCGGCTCCGGCCGGCATGACCGTCTCGGGAAGGTCCGGAATAAAGAAGTGGAAGACGGTTCCGGAGGAGGTATTCGGGCTTGCAGCCTTGCTGCGTAGCCGTAGTTGTCCATGATGCTTTTGAACGATCTCTTGGCTGATCCACAAGCCCAGGCCGGTTCCGGTCACCTCTTTGGTGGTGTAGAAAGCTTCAAAAGCATGAGCGCGCACCTCGGAATCCATACCGGTGCCGGTATCGGCCACAGTAAAACGGACACCCTGAAGTGCGGGATCGCGCCAGTTGGTGGAGCGTCTGGCTTTGACGACGATGCGCGCCCCGGGCAGGCAGGCGTCGATGGAATTGCCGATCAGATTGGCGATCACCTGGCGGATTTCTCCGGTAAAGCAGTCCAGCGTCACGTCCGGATCGTAGCGCCTTTCAACCTGCAGACTCTGGGCATTCACGCGTCCCTGGTAAAGGCTCAGCACCGAGTCCACCAATTCCGTAAGTTTTGCCTTACCCGGATGGGTGGACTGGCGATAGAAGCGCAGGGTCTGTTGGGCAATTTCGCTGATGCGCCGCACCTCATACTCAGCCATGAAGACATAATTACGGGCCGGCTCCTCCAGTTGGCAGAAGTTGCCCAGCAGGTAGAGCAGATTGGTGATGGCTTCCAGCGGATTATTGATCTCATGGGCGATGGAGGCGGCCAGCCGGCCGGTGACAGCCAGCTTTTCAGCCTTGCGCAGAGCTTCTTCCGCGCGTTTGCGATCAGTGGCGTCCAGCACAATCACGCCCACCCAGCGCACCGCGCGTGGCATGGTCAATATTGGATAGGCGCTGGCCAGCCAGGTCCACGGCCGTTTGGACGGCTCCTCGGGGCCATTCAGTTCCTGGTTGTGGACGGCTTCCTGCTCAATGAAGACACGCAGAACAGTTGCTTCCAGTTGTGTGGCTACATGCTCAGGCAACAGTTCAGGCAGGGTGCGTCCCAGATGCCGGCTGACGGCAACGCCAGTCAGGCTGGCAAATACCTGATTGACCCGCACGAACCGGCAGTTCCGGTCAAAGAAGGCCAGGCCGATGGGAGCATTGGCCAGCATGGAGTCCAACAGCGAGAGGGTATCGTTCAGGCCTGCACGCTGCTCGGCGATGGAGGCCACCATGCCGTTGAAGGCCTCAATCAACTCGCCCACCTCATTATGGATTGCCGCCGGCAGCGGGAAACTGGAGGTGTTATCGGGAGTGCGCATCAGTTCGCGCGTGGCGCGATGCAGAATCTCCAGTGGCCGGGTGATGGCGCGGAACATCAGCATGACGAGCACGGCCGAGGAAACAATCCAAATGCCGCCAAAGATCATGGTGGCGCGCAGAATGCCGTGCATCTGCTCGCTGGCCCAATCCTTCTTGTATTCCACCCAGGCAAAACCGCGCAGATCGGTGCCGGTATAGATGGGGTGGACCGCCTCCCAGCGGTCGTCCCCGAAGGTAAACACGCGCGCTTCATCGTGCCGCAGATAAGGTAGTTGGGCCAATTCCGTCGGGTTGAGCGCATGGTCGGCGGGCCCTCCGGGGCTGGCAAACAGCATGTGCCCCTTGGCATCGGTAACCTTGGCGCTGGCCACGGTGGGCCCCTGGCCCATCATGTTCACGGACATGCCCACCCAGCCGGGCCGCTCCTGGACGAGGGCCTCGCGTGCCTGCAGGGCCAGGAGCGCGGCCTCGTAGCTCAGTCTCCGGGCGGCGCGCTCGCGATGATGTCCGCTTTCGCGGTGCAGCAGCACGATGGCGAACAGCGCAATCGAAAAGGCCTCCAGCAAGACCAGGCTGCAGATCATCTGTCCGCGAATCGAGCGTGGCCAAAATTTCTTCAAGCGGGTTCTCCCAGTCGAACCGTGTGGGGCCAGTGTATCGAATTCCAAGGGGGATCGGCGCTAGAACCCGGCGACGGCCGAGAACAGGTTCCATGGAGCCCTTTCCTTGCCCAGGGGTAGACACCAAGATTCCCCCTGTCCGGTTTTGCACAAATTGGGCCTTGGCCTGCGGGGATAATAGAAGGTGCTCTGGGAAGACGCGCCCGTTTTGGCCGGCCGGTTGTGCCGTATGCGGCAGTGCGCCAGCGGAAGCTCCCGTCATGAAACCGATTCGTATTGTTCTTTCCCCTACCCGCAGCCGTCCGTTGAACATCTTTCTTGGACTTGTGGCTCTGCTGGCTGCAATTCTGCTGCTGCTTTCCCTGGCTACCTACCACGCTTCGGACCCGTCGCTGAACACGGCCACCGATGCGACCTTGCCCCATGCTGTCCGCAATTGGGTGGGACTGGTCGGCGCTTCTCTTTCTGACCTCCTGTTCCAGATCTTTGGGCTTACCTCCTTTCTGCTGCCTGTGTGGCTGTGCGGCCTGGGGGTGACTTGGGTACGTTCCCGCTCCGGTGGTTCGGTGCTCCTGCGCTGGATCGGAGTTGTGTTGTCGCTCCTGTTTGTGCCGGCTGCGTTCGGCTTGCTGCCATGGGGCTGGCGTTGGCCCCAGGGGATGGCCATTGAGGGCGTGGTGGGTCGCCTGCTCTCCAGTCTGATGGTGCACTACGTCAATATCCAGGGAGCCTGGATTCTTACCGCGATCCTGGCCCTGGCCGGTGTCTATTTTGCGTCGGTGGGCATGTTGTTGGCCATCTGGGAGAGCATGGAAAACCGCTGGCTGAATGCGCTCAGTCTGCGTGACCGCTGGCAGAACTGGCGCGATCAGCGTGCCGAAGACCGCGAGATGCGCCGCGCCATCCGCGATGTGGAAATGTCGGAAGCGCGTGGCTTGGGACGGCAAGGGCGTATGGCCCCCGGTTCCTATGCCGGTCGCTATCGCGATGAGGAGCAGGAGAAGCCCCCCAGCCGCCTGGCCGCCTTCTTTGGCCGGAAACGTAAGAAAGACGAAGACGACCTGCTGGACGAGGTGCCCGCCTTCCAGCGCATCCGCTTTGAGGCCGATCCAACCGCCGAATCTGCCGCGCAGGAGCAACCGGAACGCGAAGAGCCGGAGCCGGAGGAGATTCCCGTGACCGGCCGCGAACGGGCGCGCAGCATCTGGGAGCCTGAACAGGGTGAGACAGCCAGGTCCTCCCAGCCGCCGGTTGAACCGCCCGCGCCGCGTGCTGTGCCGCCTGTGCCCGAGCCTGCCTACGCGCCGCTCCCGATAGCCGCGCGTCCGGAACCGCCGCGCTGGATGGAGGAAGAGCCCCGGGCAGCCGCTGCGCCGCCCCCGCCGCCTCCTCCTCCCCGCCAGATGGAGGCGGGTATTGCCGTGAACGAGCGTGCCGATGCCGAGTTGCGCACCGCCACCGTTACCCCCAAGCACGTGTCTGGCTACAAGCTGCCGCCCAGCACCCTGCTCAGCGCCGGTGAAGCGCCGCAAACCGTGCGCGAAGAGGAACTGCGCGAAGAGGCCAAGGTGCTCGAAGACAAGTGCGCCGAGTTCGACGTGCGCGGCCGCGTGGTCCAGATCAACCCCGGCCCCATGGTCACGACCTATGAGTTCAAGCCCGAGGCGGGCGTCAAATACTCACGCGTCACCAGTCTGGCAGACGATCTCTGTTTGGCGATGCGCGCCGAGAGCATTCTGATTGAACGCATGGCCGGAAAAAGCACTGTCGGCATTCAGGTGCCCAATCACGAGAAGGAGACCATTCACCTTCGCGACGTGATTGAGAGCGAGACCTTCACCAAGGCCAAGAGCCGCCTGACGCTCACCATGGGCAAAGACATAAACGGCCGCATTGTGACTGCCGATCTGGCGTCTATGCCCCACGTGCTGATTGCCGGTTCCACCGGTTCGGGCAAATCCGTGGCCATCAACGCCATGATCATGAGCCTGCTCTACCGCACTACGCCGCAGCAGGTGCGCTTGATCCTGGTGGATCCGAAACGCGTGGAACTGGGCATGTACGATGGCATTCCGCATCTGTTCACGCCCATCATCACCGAGCCCAAGGCCGCAGCCAACGTGCTGCGCAACGCCGTCAGCGAGATGGAGCGGCGGTTGAAGCTGCTGGCCAGCCGCAGCGTGCGCAATATCGATCAGTACAACAAGCTCTTCGAATCCTCTGCGCTGCCTCTGTTCGGTCCCGAGGATGACGAAGAGGAAGAAGGCCCGCTGCCCTATATCGTGATCATCATCGACGAGCTGGCCGATTTGATGATGCTCGACAAGGCCAACGTGGAAGAGTCCATTACCCGGCTGGCGCAGATGGCGCGCGCGGTGGGCATCCATCTGATTCTGGCCACGCAGCGACCGTCGGTGGACGTGATTACCGGCCTGATCAAGGCCAATGTGCCTACGCGTATCAGCTTCCGGCTGGCCACCAAGGTGGACTCGCGCACTATTCTCGACAACAACGGCGCCGAGGCCTTGCTGGGGCGCGGCGACATGCTCTTTCTACCGCCCGGCACCAGCCGCGTGATGCGCTTGCACGCCCCTTATGTGAGCGAAAAGGAAACGGCCGCGGTGGTGGACTTCTGGAAGGCACAGGGCGAAGCTGAGTATGTGGAAGGCTTCACCGAATCGCCCAAGGACGAGCGCGGCAACTTTGAAGGCGCGGGCGGCGAAGAAGATAATGACCCGCTCTACGACGATGCGGTGCGTCTGGTCTTCGAATTCGGCAAAGCTTCCACGTCGCTTTTGCAGCGGCGCTTGCGTGTGGGCTACGGACGTGCCGCCCACTTGATCGACATGATGGAACTGGACGGGCTGGTTGGTCCTTCCAGCGGCTCCAAGCCTCGCGAACTGCTGAAGTCTCCCGGCTGGCTGCATGAAGTTCCGCCGCAGGACGAGTAGGCATTGAGAAGCATTACATGCTGTGCATTCGATCAGGTGTTGGCCAAGCGTGAGAACGGTTTTGCGAGACACCACATGTCTCATTTCTTCTGAATTGAAGGGGGACCCAAAATCTTTTCTCAGGCTTACTTGTTGGCCATTACTTTCTGTGGGGCGGGTTATGTGGGAGGTATACATTCACAGGTCATCGTTGACCTCGTTGTGATTGGATGTTACCTGCGAGTGTTGGTCCGCTATTTGCGTGGAGTCTTCAGTTTGGTGGGCTATATGTGGCCATGACCGTGAATGTCTGCATTGATGGTTTTTAAGTAAATGCTTCATTCCTTGTGGTAAAACAGGCTTCTGGGTCTATACTTCCTTCGGAGGCGAAACAGATGGCGCAGCAGAGTGTTTGGGGGAAGGCGGTCCATGGGTGGTCTTTAGCTGCTAAGCGAGAGCTTGGAAAAGATCTGGAAAAGTTGGGTACAGTCCCGCTCGAAGTCCTTCGCTCGCTTTCAGATCGGATTGCAAGAACCTATCCAGCATGTAGCGTGACTGAACTGGCGATTGCTGAATCAGAAAGGTCTACAGATCTGAATGGACCTACGCTCGTTGATGTTGCATCTGTCTTGGGTTATGTTTTTGACAAAGCAGATGGAGATGCCCCAGAGCTTGTCGCCGCGGATCTAGTTTCCTTAGAACTTTTGCCGAAATCGCTAGAACCAACGCTTGTCGAGTTGATAAAGTTGGCACAACCACTGCGAAAGTCGGCTAATGCTGCAGCCGCTAATATCAGGTTCGGGGCTCCTCTGTTCGTGAAGTTACGGGGCACTGTTGATATTCGGCTTCAGTTTAATGCTTCCGAGGATGAGATCAGGGTAGGCAGCGCTCCTGTGGGCTTAATTGAGTCGCAGCGACTCATTTTCGCAAACTTGACCATTAATCGCCCCAGTGGAAAAGATGACGTGATTCCTTTCGTTATGGATGAAGCCGACCTGCAATCCATGAAGCGGTTTGTTAGAAATATGGAGTCTGCGCTTGAGATTTCGCAACGTGTCAGCATAGGGGGTAGCGACAATGGCTGAGACTACATATCTTAGGCATGGAGAAGAGCGACTGTCCGGGTGTCCTCCTGAGCACCATTCCTTGACTCCCCAGTGTTCGAGACCTATTTTTGCACGGGCCCACTATCATTCCATAGCGACAGCTTCGGAGACGGAGTACATGGACTTGAAGGAGACCATGCGGGGCTTCGTTGAAGAACTCAAAGGTGAGATGCAGAGTCAGCATGAACAAACGCGAGAGGAAGTCAGATCTGCTAAGGGGGACATTATGTCTGCCCTCAAATCTTCCCCGGTTCAATTCATCGAGCTGCAATGCAAGTTCGGCATTGTAATCTTGCTTTTTTCCCTACTAGTGCGCATTGTCCTTAGCATTGAACTAATCAATACGGCGTTCGCGATCTTCATGCTATTTGCTCTAGCAGTCTATTGGGCCATGGCGAGATTGAAGCACCGCTCACAGGAACGGAGAGGCTAGGGATTGTGAACCTTCAAGCACTTCAGTGGTTAATGGGGACCGAGCAATTCAAAATGCTATTTATTGTCTCCCTTTTTCTCTTGCTATTGCTGTTTGCAGCGCGGCTCCTTGGTCATTCAATAGAGAACGCGATCAAAATAATGAAGTCAGCTTTTAAAAATGAGTTCAAGACAGACGCTGGCAGGCTAAATCTACTGTCACTGGTGTTATACATATTCCTTGCTGCATTCTTTAATGTTGACAAGATCGCCGCGATTGCCTTGAATCCATCACATTCTGATTCGGATCAAATGACCAGGATTGTAGTGTTCTTTCTGTTTTGTTTGCTTGCTTCGGGATCATTTGTGTGCGTGGCAATCCTTGAGTGCAAGACGCAAGATCCTGCAAAAAAAGGAAATGCCCCAAGTGGAGATGGCCCGCCTCCGACTAACAAATAGCTCTTTAGAAGCGGGAATCGCCAGCCATCTCGATAATGCATCAAGAGAGAGGCTCTAATCAACGGGCATTAAAAATCGTCCATTGGCGCGTCGATCAGGAATTTTGGTACCAAAAGAAAGAGAGTGTTTCGCCAAGGGGGACTGTGCTACACTTCCTCGGGTAAACGCTTACCCAAAGTCTCGCCCCGCTCTTTCCGCGCTTTCCGTCCTTTGGAACGCTCCTGGAGCCGCCCATGGGAGCTGGAATGCGCGGCCAACTTGCCTAAAGCCGGGAAAAGCTTGGCGGTTTTGCTTGACAAGGGTAATGATAAACCAATTTACTTAAGGGCGAACGTCCACTCGGGGGAGAGGACGCATCGACCCACACCAAAGGTGACACAATGCTCGGATTGGTCCCATCTGCTTTTGCCGCCAGCCACCTGCCGGCACTGCTCGCCCTCAGCGCGGAACCGCTGGCGCATCTGCGCCCGCTCGACATCGCGGTGATCGTCATCTACTTCGCCATGGTCATCTGGATCGGCTTCTATCTGAAGGGCCAGTCCAACACCAGCGAAGAGTTCTTCATGGCCGGCCGCGAAATGACGGCCTGGATCGCCGGCCTCAGCTTCGTTTCCGCCAACCTGGGCTCGCTTGAACTGATGGGCTGGGCAGGGTCGGCCTATCAATACGGCATCCTGGCCACCCATTGGTATTGGGTGGGCGCTATCCCGGCCATGGTCTTCCTGGGCCTGGTCATGATGCCCTTCTATTACGTCTCGAAAACGCACTCGGTGCCCGGTTATCTCGATCTGCGTTACGGGCGTGGCGCCTCCAGCGTGGCCGCCGTATCGTTTGCCGTCGAGATGATCTTGATGAGCGGCGTGAACATGTTCGCCATGGCCGTGGTCATGAAGGTCGTGCTCGGCTGGGACATCACCTTCTCCATCTTCGTCTCTTCCATTGCCGTTGCCCTCTATGTTGGCCTCGGCGGCCTGCGTTCGGCCATCTTCAATGAGGTGCTGCAGTTTGTCCTCATCTGGGGCGGCGCGCTGTTGGTCCCCATTCTCGGCCTGGTGCAGGCGGGCGGCGTGGACGGCCTCAAAAAGCAGATCATGCACAACATGCAGACCATGACGGGCGGCGTGGCTGGCGACAGCTACTTCCACATGTGGCGCGATCTGGGCAGCTTCAGCGCCAATCCTATGGGCGTGCACTGGAGCGGCATCGTACTTGGCCTGGGCTTTGTGATCAGCTTCGGCTACTGGACCACCGACTTCCTGGTTGTCCAGCGCGTGCTGGCCGCGCACAATCTGCGCGCCGCCCGCATGGCTCCCATCATTGCCTCGTTCTTCAAGATGGCTACGCCGTTCATCGTGATTCTGCCCGGCCTGCTCGGCCTGGTGCTGCTGCAGAATGGCGATGGTTCGCGTCGCGAGCTGGTAGGTGAAGACGTGGTGGCCGCCTGCTCCATGAATAGCGCGGGTCAGGTAGCCAGCGTTTCCGTTTGCCAGTCGGCCATGGCCAAGAGCTCGCTTTCGGCTGAAGCACAGAAGAAGGTGCTGGCCGGTGGACCCGATGCCGAACTGCACAGCTACAACCAAGCCCTCCCACTGATGATGGTCCGCTATCTCGGGCCCGGCCTGCTCGGCCTGGGCATCACCGCGCTGATTGCCGGCTTTATGAGCGGCATGGCCGGCAACGTGAGCGCCTTCTCCACGGTGTGGACGTACGACATCTACAAGGCCCTGATCAACAAGAAGGGCTCGGACTCGCATTATGTGCTGGTGGGCCGACTGTCGATTTTGATTGGCGTGGCCATCTCCATTGGCGCGGCCTATCTGGTGATGCACGCGCACGGCATTATGGACTATGTGCAGGCGCTGTTCTCCATCTTCATTGCGCCTCTGCTCGCGGCCATTCTGCTGGGCATGTTCTGGACGCGTGCCACCAAGCTGGCTGGTTTCATCGGCCTGCTGACGGGCATCGTCTTCTCCGCCAGCCTGTTCATGTGGGTCAAGCTCACCCCGGCGGCGCTGGCCACCGTGGCGCTCTCGCCCGATGCCAAGCCGATGGCCGAGAATGTGTTCCGCGCCCTGTGGGCCTTCCTGTTCTCCGCTGTGCTGATTGTGCTCATCAGCCTGGTGACCAAGCCGCGTCCGGTGGCCGAGCTCGATGGTCTGGTCTACGGCGCCACCAAGCTGCCCAAGGAAGATCCGGTGCCGTGGTTCAAGAGCGAGTACACCTGGGCGCTCATCGTCGTTGTACTGTTTGCGGCGCTCAACATCATCTTCTGGTAGCACCCAAGAGAGGAGAGAGTTATGCACGGATCGAAGATTTCCATCTGGTTCTTTATCGGCGTGCTGCTGGTGTCGTACGGGGTACTGATCACCGCGTACGGCATCTTTGAAGTGGCGACGGGCCAACTGGCCGATGTGGCTTTGAAGGAATTGCATGCCCCGCTCTGGTGGGGAGCCACGTTGCTGGTGCTGGGCCTGTTCTACCTGATCAAGTTCCGGCCGGGCAAGGCGTAGGCACCTGCGGCGTGGCAGACGCGCCCGCGCCTCGGGCCACCTCTCCTGAGCCCACACGTGAGGGAGCAGGGGAAGCTAAAGAGTTTGCGCGGTTGCACGCTTGAGAAACGAAGGAGCAGGCATCTCAAGATTCCTGTTCCTTCCCAGAGTTTTGTAAGGGCACGATTTACGTTGTGCCGTCAGAGTCCGGAAAACGCTCTCCGGACTTCGGTCCCTGAGGGACGTTGCGCGCTTCATCCGTGCACAGCTCCTCCAAAAGATTTCAGTCATCCAATGCAGCAGCACAACAAGGGAGTGGAGAAATGGCAGTTCGTGAAATGACATTTGGTGTAATCGTTGGCAATCGCGGGTTCTTTCCCGATCAGCTAGCGAAGACGGGCCGCGAAGAGATCATCAAGGTTCTCTCCGATGCGGGCGCGAAGGCGATTGTGCTGAGCCCCGCGGAATCGAAGCATGGCGCGGTTGAGACCTATGAAGAGTCGATGCGCTGCGCCGAGCTGTTCAAAAAGCATGCCGATGAGATTGACGGCATTATTGTGACGCTGCCCAACTTTGGTGAAGAGCGCGGCATTGTGGATGCCATCCGCCTGAGCGGTCTGACCGTGCCGGTGCTGGTGCAGGCCACGCCCGACCGTTCCGACGCCATGACCATTGCGGTGCGCCGTGACAGCTTCTGCGGCAAGATGAGCTGCTGTAACAACATGATGCAGTACGGCATCAAGTACTCGCTCACCACGCTGCACACCGAAGCGCTGGATTCGCCCGAGTTCAAGGCCGACCTGGAGAGCTTCTCGCAGGTTTGCCGCATTATCAAGGGCCTCAAGAATCTGCGCATCGGCGCCATCGGCGCGCGTCCTGCGGCCTTCAATACGGTGCGCTATTCGGAGCGCATTTATGAGTCGAACGGCATCTCCATCGAGCCCATCGATCTGAGCGAAATCTTCGGCCGCATTGCGCGCATGAAGGACAACGACGATGCCGCGCAGGCCAAGCTGGCGGCCATCAAGGCTTACGTCCCCCACCAGGGAATTGCGGAAGAAGCTCTGCTCAAGATGGCCAAGCTGGGCGCGGTGATCGATGGCTGGATGAAGCAGACCCACGTGAGCGTCACCGCGGTGCAGTGCTGGACCAGCTTCGAAGAGTACTTCGGCGTGGTGCCCTGCACCATCATGAGCATGATGTCGAACGATCTGATTCCCTCGGCTTGCGAAGTCGACGTTCCCGGCCTGCTCGGCATGTACATGCTGCAGTTGGCCTCGGGCACGCCGTCGGCGCTGCTCGACTGGAACAACAACTACGGATCGGATCCGAACAAGTGCGTGTGCTTCCACTGCTCCAACCTGCCCAAGCACTTCTTCAACGATTTCAAGATGGACTACCAGGAGATCATCGCCGGTACGGTGGGCAAGATGAACACCTTTGGCACCTGCGTGGGCCGCGTGAAGGCCGGTACCATGAGCTATGCGCGTTTTGCTACCGATGATCGCTTCGGCATCGTCCGCGGCTATACCGGCAAGGGCGCCTTCACCAACGATCCGCTGGAGACGTTTGGCGGCGCGGGTGTGACCGAGATCCCGAACCTGCAGAAGCTGTTGAAGTACATCTGCCGCGAGGGCTTCGAGCATCATGTGGCTACCAACTTCAGCGACGTGTCGAAGTCTGTGCACGAAGCCGCCAGCCGTTACATGGGCTGGGAGAGCTACTGGCACGAAGGCGAAGAAGACTAAGCATCTGCTTCCATCCACCGCAAATGCCCTCCGGAGTTCGCACAATACAGCGTGCGGCCGGAGG
>Ga0207738_100148_pt1 | contig 17266 bp, 14 predicted proteins | sample LuqExpMetagenom9_FD_187767 | JGI IMG/M metagenome (GOLD analysis project Ga0207738, IMG submission 187767) | Tropical forest soil microbial communities from Luquillo Experimental Forest, Puerto Rico - Sample 9 (SPAdes) | ecosystem: Environmental > Terrestrial > Soil > Tropical forest ... | reverse complement strand
TGCGTCATCGGCGCAGTCAGGATGGCGACCTTCTGGATCAGTTGAATCAAGCGGCCATTGCCATGCTGAGCGGTAGCCATGTCGATATTCAACTTGAGCGCAGTGGCGTGGCCGTGCATCTGCCGCGCGAAGTGGAAGACGCGTTGCTGGGCATTGGTGGTGAAGCGATTGCCAATACCTTCCGCCACAGTCAGTCGCGTGCGATGCGTCTTGTGCTTCGTTATGGCGCGCGCAGCGTGGAATTGCGCATTGAAGATGACGGTGTGGGGTTTGATGCCAACCTGATTCCTGCCGGTGTTGGCTGCAAGGGCATGGGACTGCGCGCGCGGCAGATTCGGGGATGCTTGCAGATTGTGAGCACGCCGGGAGCAGGCACGTCGGTCAGGATCAGCGTGGCCTATCGCTTGCTGACTCTGTTGGAGGCTCGTTTTCGCGCGTTCTTCGCATCCCGCTCAAAGCACCAGAGCCATCCGCAACGCTAGTCGTCCAGCCGCAGTAAACCCTGACGCAGCGCCTCGGTCACAGCCTTGGTCCGGTCATGGGAATCCAGTTTTTCCAAGGCATTGTTGACGTGATTGCGCACGGTGTTTTCGCTGATGTGCAGTTGCATGCCGATCTCACGCGTGCTGACGCCACGTGCCAGCAGCTTCAGCACCTCCAACTCGCGGCTGCTGGGCTGAATGCGCGCCACACGGCTGGCCAGTTGTTGCGCGATGGGCTGCGGGATCCAGCGCCCTCCGCCGTGCACCACCCGCACAGCTTCCAGGATCTCCTCCATCGGCGCGGTCTTCAGGATAAAGGCCATGACTCCCGCGCGGATGGCGCGGAAGACCTCTTCGTCGGAGTGGTAGTTGGTCAGCATTGCACAACGGATTTGCGGGCAGGTTTTGAGGAGCGCGGCCACAAATTCATCGCCCTCCATGCCGCTCATGCGCATGTCGGTCAGCACCACATCCACCTGCAGCGCGGGAATAGCCTGCAGTGCTTCCTGACCCGAGGCCGCGGAGCCCACCACTTCCACACTGGGTTCGCAATCAAACAGGCTGACGATGCCATGACGCATCACGGGATGGTCGTCGACGACGAACAGGCGGATGCGAGGTTGGGAGTCTGTGGACGGCATGGTGGCGTAAGCAATTAGAAATCACCGATGAGTACTCTGACAATAGCTTCGGCGTTTCCTCACCTTGCTCCCTGCTGTCAGGCATCGTCAGCCGAGAGCAGCAAGAGGTGGTCGGGAACAAATTGCAGTTTCCAGGGCTGAGGTTGCAGAGCCAACTGCCGCCACATGGGCTTGGGAATGTCGGCCTGCACATGAGCGCGCTCACCCTCACGCGGAGCGTTTTGCAGGCGCAGGTAGAGCGTCATCTCGTGGGGTGCTTCACTGGTTTCCACCAGCCAGCAAGGAAAGACGTTGTCGCCTTCGGCCTGCTGTTGTAGACGAAAGTGGTGCGAGCGATAGCCCACGGCCTGCAGCGCAGTGGTTGTGGTGTGGGCTTTGGTGAGTGTGCATCCCCATTGCGCAACCTGGATGTGGGTATCATCGATTGCCTCGGCCGCGGCGATGTTTTTGCATCCGGTCAGTTGTGCTGCGACGCGTGAGCGTGGATTGTCGAACAGGGCTTGCCTGGGGCCGCTGGCGATTACCTGGCCGCGATCCAGCACCACCAGTTCGGAGCAGAAACGGAAGGCTTCTTCCATGTCGTGGGTGATGAAGAGCACCGCTCCCGAATAGTCGCGCAGCGTGGAGCGCATTTGTTCTTCCGTGGCGCGCCGCAGGTGTGGGTCCAGCGCGGCAAACGGCTCGTCGAACAAGAGCGCTTCCGGTTGCATGGCCAGACAACGCGCAATGGCTACGCGCTGCCGCTCGCCACCGGAGATCTGCGCTGGATAGCGGTTGGCCAGATGCGCAATCTGGAGTGCAGTGAGCAATTCCAGAACGCGTGCTTGTTGCTCATGCTGTGGCAGGTGGAAGAGCGAATAGGTTACATTGCCGGCTACCGTGCGGTGGGGAAACAAGGCGTAATCCTGGAAGACAACACCAATGCGGCGCTGCGCAGGCCGCAGGTTGATGCCACGTTCGCTGGAGTAGAGGGTGCGGCCATTGAGTACGATGCTGCCACTATCGGGGCGTGCAACTCCTGCAATCATGCGTAGCGTGATGGATTTTCCCGCGCCCGATGCTCCCAGCAATCCGACCGGTTGCTGGCCTGTTTTTAGATCGATGTGTAGTTGGTAGTTCGGCAGGTTTTTACGCAGGGAGAGAACCAGTGCGGGCTGTTCAACGCTGGCTGGCGTCAGATGAAATTGCTGTGCTGATTGCGCTGTAGGAGTGGGCTGTTCCTCTGCGGCAGCCAAGCGATTGCTGAACAGTTGGGAGGTGGGCAGATGCAGCAGGCGGATCATGGCTAATGAAAGCGCTACGATCACTACCACCCAGAGCACGGCTTCGCTGGATTTTCCGCCTTCCACTGCGGAAAAGATGGCAATGGGCATGGTCTGCGTGTGGCCCGGAATGTTGCCGGCCAGCATCAGGGTTGCGCCGAATTCTCCCATGGCTCGCGCAAAGGCCAGCACCGTGCCCGCAATCAGGCCGGGACGCGCAAGGGGCAGCAGGATGGTCAGGAAAACGCGGGTTTCGCCTGCACCCAGCGTGCGTGCGGCGTCCAGCAATGCAGGGTTCACCTGCTCAAATGCGCCCAACGTGGTGCGATACATGAGCGGAAACGCGACCACTGCCGCCGCAATGACCGTGGCAGGCCAGGAGAAGATGACCGTAATCCCGATCTGCTCCAGCGCCATGCCGATCCAGCTGTGGCGTCCGAAGATGAGCAGTAAAAAATAGCCCACCACAGTAGGCGGAAGAATGAGGGGCAAAGTGAAGAGGCCATCGATCCATACCCGCACGCTGCCGCGCCAGGCCAGCATCTTCCATGCGGCCAGGATGCCGGCGAAGAACGTGAGTATGGTCGCCGTTACTGTGGTGCCCAGCGAGAGAATAAACGGTGACGCATCGATAGCGATCATGGCTTTGCCGCGAGGAAGCCTTGGGCGGCAAAGATGCGGCCGGCTTCTGCTGTGAGAAGATACTGCGCAAAAGCCTGCGCTTCGGCGCCATGCCGGCTCTGCTGCAGGACGGCTAGTGGATACACAATAGGGTCGTGCGCCGCGTCGTCAATGGTCTCCGCAATGCGCGCTTTGCTGCTGGCCCGGGCATCGGTGGCATACACAAAGCCTGCTTCCGCGTTGCCGCTTTCTACGTAGGCCAGAACTTGACGCACATCCTTGGCAAAAACGAATTTCGGCTTGAGAACTTCGTTCAGGTGAGCGGAGGTCAGTGTCTGGAGGGCATAAAAGCCCGCTGGCACGCTCTGCGGATCGCCCAGTGCGATCCTGTGCACACGGTCCGTGTTCAGTTGCTGCACAGAGGTGAGAGCGGATGCCGCGGGAACAATCAGTACTAGCCGATTACGTAGGAGGGTGTGCACATGTTCCGGGCGTACCAGGTCGCTCTGCACCAGCTCTTTTATGGGCTTTACGCCTGCCGATAGAAAAAGGTCTACCGGTGCGCCCTGTTGAATCTGGTGCGCCAGCGCGCCTGAAGAGCCGAAATTGTTGCGGAACACAACCTCGGGATGCTGCTTGGAGTAATTGCTTTCCACCTGCTCAATGGTGCCCGTGAGACTGGCCGCAACCGACACGGTCAGTTCCACCTGTTGCCGGTTGCGGCAACCCGGAAGCAGAACGGTCCACAGGCAGACGGCCACCAGGGCAGCCTGCCTGCAGATCCGCCTGCATGCAGGCGCGTTCACGATTGAGCGCTTGATCACGCGGCTCCTTTACTCAACACCAATCAGAACATTGGACGACTTGATGATGGCCGAAGCCGCGGATCCGGCCATCAGCCCCAACGCTTCTACGCTCTGTTTTGTAATTGTGGCAACCACACGCGATCCGCCGGGCAGAGCTAGGATGACTTCGCTGTTGACCGCGCCATCACCAATGCTCTCCACTATGCCGCTCAGAATGTTGCGTGCGCTCAAACGTGCTGCTCCAAGGTGGGTGCCTACGATCACTTCGCTGGCTTTGATGATGGCCGAGGCGGCTACGCCCTCTGCCAGGGCGAGCGTCTCCACGCTGGTATTGGTGATGATGGCAACAAGCATCTCGCCACCTGGGAGGGTAAGCTCAATCTCGCTGTTGACGGCTCCCTTGGCGATCTTGCTCACCTTGCCGGGAAGAATATTGCGTGCACTGATCTTCATGGGCATCTCCTGTCCAATAGCTGTCTGGCAATCAGTCTACCGGGCAGCGGGTAAAAACTCCACAAGGAGACAAGGCAAAATCCGTCTGGCAACAGGGCGTTCCTGCTGCCAGACGGGAGGCGTCAGCGGCTGATGCGCACGGCAAATTGCGCTACGCGCGGATCGGTTGTGGTACTGCTGATGGAACCAAACGCGGTTGAGCCGAAGCTGCCGCTGGGTTGTGAGAATCCAGGGGTGTTGGTGATGTTGAAGACTTCTCCGCGGAATTCCAGATCCATTTCCCGTGCCAGCCGCGTGTGCTTGATCAGGGCAATGTCCAGATCGCGATAGGCAGGCCCGCGCACCGGATTACGGGAGCTGTTGCCGAGAGTGAACTGGGCTGCCGTGGAGAAGGCGGCCGTATTGAAAAAGTGCGCAGGGGTTCGCTGCTCCGGCGCCAGTGCCGTGGAGCCCGTATGGTTGGGCCGCTGCAGAACGTAGCCTGCGAATGCATTGTTGTTGGTGGCCTGGGTAACTGTGACCGGCATGCCGGACTGCACGGTGGCAATTGCGTTGAACGTCCAGCCGCCCAACGCCAGGTTGCCCAGGCCTCGATTGGCAATGCGGTGGTTGCGGCCCGCCGGCAAGGCCCAAGAGCCACTCGCGGTGAAGACATTGGGCATATCGCCCGTTGACAGGTCCCGCTCCATGCGGGGCATGAACGTGTCGGCCGCAATCAGGCTGCTGGTGTTGGGTGATGAGAGCACGGTCGAAGAGTACACCGAGGAGGCGTCGTCAATTAGCTTGGAGCGGGTGTAGGCAGCCAGCAGGGTAAGTCCGTAGGCCAGGCGCTGCTCCAGCTTCACTTCTCCGGCGTGGTAATTGCTGGTGCCGCTATTGTGCCGGTAGATGGCCACATTCAAATAGCGCGGATACGGCTTCAGAAGCTGAGCGGTGGTTACGGTCTTGCTGCCGATGGAACTGGAGGCTGGAATCTGTCCGTAATAAGGATTGGTGACTGCGGTAAGCAGCGAGGATCCCTGCGCCAGTTGGCTCTGCGTCAACTGATTCAAGTTGGAATCTGGAATGCCCACGTGGACAATATGCGAGCCCACATACGCCACCTCGGCCGTGAGCCGCGGAGCAAGTTCGCGCTGGAACGCCAGGTTCCATTGCTGCGAGTAGCCGGAGCCGGCCTTGCGTTCCGCGGTGTAGACGCTCTGGCCGAGCCCCGCGTCGCCATTCCGCGTGATGGCGGCAACCGTGGGTCCGCTTGTGAGCGCAAAAGCCGCGTTGATACTGTCGCCGGTCTTCTGCTGCACGTTCTGGATAAACGGGAACTGCGGAATGGTGAATGGTGTGGTGATGCCGGATTGGTCGATAAACACAATGCCATAACCGGTGCGGAGAACAGTCTTCGAGGTCAGCAGATACGACAGGCCCACGCGCGGTGCAACATTGCCCCAATGCAACTCGCGGGCTGAACGTGCTACGCCGTTGATCCCCATATAATCCAGTTGCTGGGTCTGGAGGTTGAAAACCGCTCCCTGATTGTTCTTTTCCACGGAAGGCAGATGCAGCGTCCAGCGTGCGCCAAGGTTGAGCGTCAGGCGGTTGGAGACTTTCCAGTCGTCCTGCACAAAGTACTCCTCAATGTGATCGCGTGGCCGGATCTTGCTGGTTTGCAGATCGATCTGGAAGGTGTCCACCTGGCCCAGCAGAAAACTGGCAAAGGAGTTTCCGGTTCCGGTCACACCCTGCTGATTGCTGCCCGTGGTGGTGAAGGCAAAGGAGCCGGTTGGGTTGGGAGGCGAAATGGTGTTGAGCTGGTACCAGCGCAGATCGGCTCCGGCCTTGAGCTGATGCCGGCCGCGCGTGGTGAAGATCGATGCCACCAGTTGCCATACTCCGGTTTGATACTGCGCAAAGGTGCCTGCCGATGGGCCTACCTGCTGAAATCCCGTGAAGGTGAACAGAGGCAATGCATTGTTGAAGGCTCCGTTGGTGGGAATGCCCGGAATGCCCAGCGTTCCAGAGGGTGATCCGCTCAGCCACGGACCGGTGATCGTATTGCCGCGCCGCGTATAGCCCAGGCGCACGTCGCTCACCAGGGACGCGTTGAAAGTGTGAGCCTCATCGAGCACCGTCTGCTGGCCGGTTACGCTGGAAAGCCCTGCCACGTTTCCTGCTCCCAGCACGGAGCCGGAGATGGCGCCGCTGCCGCCCGGCAAGGGAGTTGCCGGTTCTTCGATCTCCTTGAAGTAGGAGTAGCGCACAAACATGCGATCGCGCGGTCGGAGTGCGGCATCCACACGCAGGTCAAATTGATTCTGGTGGTCAATGTCCTTGGCCAGGCGGGTGTAGTTATTGGCGCTGGCCGTGGAGGTGGGGGCTGGAAGATAGTACTTCAACAGCGTGGACGCCACCGGATCGAAGGCGCGATTGATGGTGTCGGAAGCGAACTCCGTACGTACATATTTCCCACCAGAAACGACTGTGGTCGCAGGGTCATAGATTTTGGATACCCCGGAAAAATTGCCGGCCCTCTCGTTGGCCGTTGGTACCGTGGAGATGCGCGTAACACCGATGGTTTGCTGTACACCCTGATAGTCGCCGAAGAAGAAGATCCGGTTGCTGACAAGGGGACCACCCAGGGTTGCGCCAAACAGGCTGCGGCGGTAAACCGGTTTGCGGCCGGTGGTAGCAAAATAATTGCGGGCGTTCAGGTCCTCGTTGCGCAGGAACTCAAACAGGCTGCCGTGATATGCATTTGATCCGGAGCGCGTGGTGGCATTTACCACTCCGCCATTGAAGCGGCCAAATTCTGCGGGCACATTGTTGGCCTCAACCGTGAATTCCTGGATGCCATCCAGGATAGGGAAGAATGCCACCTGGCCAGGCTCGGGCTGCAAAGCGGAGATGCCATCAAACAGATACTCGTTGGTGCGCGGACGGCCGCCATTGATGCGGGGCAACAATGTTCCCGGTGGTAACGACACTCCCGGCGACTGCGTGGCCAGTTGAACAAAGTTGCGCGTGTTGAGCGGCATGGCCACTACCAGCGGACCAAGAATGCTGGTTTGGATGTTGCTGGTTGCCACCTGCAGTTGCGAGGCATCGGCAACCACCGTGACCGTCTCCTGACTCTCTCCCAGCAGCAGCGTCAGATCGGCCGTGGCCGTGGTTCCGGTCACGGCCTGCACACCACTGCGCTGCAGATGTTTGAAACCTGGCGCCTCAACCTCCAGCCGATAGAGACCCGGAATCAGATTGTGAAATTGATAATCGCCTGTACTGGAAGAAAGAGTTTGCTGGCGGAGGTTGGTGGCAACCTGTGTCAATGTCACTTGGGCAGATGCCACGGCCGCACCAGCCGGATCGCTCACGCGGCCAGCCAGTCCTGCGGCTACCTGCGCATGCAGTAGGAAGGGCGTCAGGTGAAAGGTGGCGGCAAGGAGCAGCAGGACGCGAACCTGCACCCGAGGAATGAGCATGAATTTGCGGACGAGGCAGAATGGGGTCATATTCCTATTATGGTCGAATTAATATAACGAATCCATATGATTTATGTTTTCCCGACAGAGAGAGGTCAGAATTTATACTCAATGAGGCAACCGGCAAGGAGGAAGACGCAGATGGCAGCACGCGAAGAGGCACGAGAAGATGTCCTACTGAAGCCACGCGAGGCCGCAACAGCATTGGGCGTAAGCTACGCCACGATCAAACAGTGGATCCTGCACGGAAAATTGAGGACGGTAAAAACTCCAGGTGGGCATCATCGCGTGCCGCAGAGCGCGCTGCAGCCTATGCTCAAGGATGCGCCGGCTCCGGTTCGCGTGGAATCGCGCGAACGCTTCCGCGCTGTCAGCGGAAGAAATCAACTGATCGGAAAAGTTGCTGAGGTGAAGATCAGTGGACTGTTGGCCAAGGTGGTTCTTACCATTGGCGATCAACAGATTGTTTCCATCATCACCGCGGATGCAGCCCGCGAGATGCAATTGCGCAAAGGGCAGACAGCCGCGGCCCTGATGAAAGCAACCGAGGTGATGATTGTGCGCGTTTAGCGTGCGTGCGGCGTGGCCGCCTGGATGGAAATCAGCGGCCCGCCCGTGCGTGTTTCCGCCTGTTGATGAACTTTGAACACCTTCTGTTCCATGGGTGTTGAGTGGAGGAAATCCAAATAGGCCTTCAATAGATTGCCGCGCGCGTATTCATAGCGCTCCTCGGCACTGCAGTCCTCGGGGATTTCGTTCAGATACTGGCCCATGCGGCGCAGAATATGCAGCCGGGCCACATTCAATACCGCGGGATCGTAGGGGATTTGGAGTTCGCGGAAGAAATCCTCCGCGGAAGACAGACGATGCAAGTTTTCCATGATGTCCATCAGTAGACCTCCTGTGAGCGCGTGGGATGTTCGAGTGCGCCACAGTTTTGGGTGTAGAGTTCCACGAGTTCCAGCGGGCTAATCGTGCGCTTGACCTGTTGCGCCAGAATGCGCAGGCGTACCAGCAGCAGTTGTACTTGTGCCGGGCTGGCGGCAATGCCCACCTCTTCCAGCGCGTTGCGCACCGCTGTTCTGCCTGAATGCTTGCCGAGTACAATGCTGCGGCTGCGTCCGAAGATCTCCGGCGAGAGCGCTTCATAAGTGAGGGGATCTTTCAGCAGACCATCCACATGAATGCCGGATTCATGCGTGAAAACGGAGGTTCCCACAATCGCCTTGCCTTCGGGAATGGGGCGCTGGGCTGCGGCTGCAACCACCTCAGCCAGGTGTTCCAGTTGCGGCAACTGTACGCCGGTCCATCCCAGTCCGAGCCGGTCAATTCCGGTAGCCACTTCTTCCAGAGCGGCATTGCCCGCGCGCTCGCCCAGCCCCAGTACGCAGACGCTGGCATGTGTTGCTCCGGCACGAATTGCGGCCAGTGTGTTGGCGGTGGCCAGACCTAGATCGTCATGGCCATGAAACTCGAGCGCCAGATCCAGGTTTTGGCGCAGCATGGTGAAGATATCGAAAACCCGAAAGGGATCGAGAATGCCAAGCGTATCAGCAAAGCGAAATTTGGTTGCGCCTGCTGCCGCGGCGCATTCAACCGCGCGCACAAGCAGGTCGGATGTGGCTCGGCTTGCGTCCTCTCCGCCCATAGCTACGCTCAAGCCATGATCACAGGCATAGCTCACCACGTCGTGGATGCGTGCCAAGAGTTGTTCCGGTGCAAGGCCTAACTTGGCCTGCATCTGAATGGTTGAAACCGGAATGGAGAGGTTGGCGCAATGTACTCCGGCGCGGAGTGCAGCATCCACATCGGGGCGTGTCATGCGGCACCATGCAAAGGCTCGCGCAGTGGCGAGTGAACCGGCGATGACGCGGATCTCTTCAATCTCCTGTGCCCCCATGGCTGGGCTCCCGGCCTCAATCTCGTCCACGCCACTCGATTCAAGTGCGCGTGCAATCTCCATTCGTTCGGCAAGTGTAAAGGCCACGCCGGGTGCCTGTTCGCCATCACGCAACGTGCTGTCGTTGATCTGGATGCGCGGAAGATTATCCATGCAGAACCTCCCCGGCGGTTGTGTCACGATGCAACTGCTCCAGTGCGCTGCAGGTGGCGGCTACAGCGCGTTCTACATCGAGCATGGTGTTCATGCGCGAAAAGGAAAACCGCACGGTGCCGCGAATGTGCGAAAAGGGGACTTTCATTGCGCGTAGCACATGAGAGGGCTCCATGGAGCCGGCGGCACAGGCCGCTCCCGAGGAAGCTGCGATGCCCATCCGGTCCAGCAAGGTAATGAGTTCATCGCCTTCAGTTTCCGCAAAGGCAATACAGGAAGTATTGTCCAGCCGCGTTGTGCCGGAGGAGAGCACGCGCGCATCGGGAGCCCGTTCGATGATTTGCCGCTCCAGTTGATCCCGCATGCGGGCAACGTGCGCATTGGAACTGGAGATAGACTGCTGCGCAGACCGAGCGGCCTCGCTAAAACCAACAATAGCTGCAACATTCTCCGAGCCTGCTCTGCGGCCCCGTTCCTGCCGGCCGCCATGCAGCAAGGCCGCGAAGGGCGTACCTGTCCGCACATACAAAGCACCGACTCCATGTGGGCCATGCAACTTGTGCGCAGATACGGAGAGCATGTCGATTGCTGTGCCCTGAAGGTCGAGCGAAACGCGTCCGGCCGCTTGCACTGCATCGCAATGGAATAACGCTCCGGCCGCGTGCGCAAGACGGCTCAATTCGCCTATCGGTTGCAGAACCCCGGTCTCGTTGTTGGCCCATTGCACTGTAGCGAGAGCTGTTCGCTGATTCAGCGCGGCGCGATAGGCTTGCAGATCGATGCGCCCTTCGCTGTCTACGGGAATCCGGCGCACGATTGCGCGCCCTTCCTTTTCCAACGCCCTGCACATGGAGAGAATGGAGGCGTGTTCGATGGCTGAGACAACAATCTCATTGCGGTTCTGCTGTGTGGAGAGTGCGGAGTGGAGCGCCGTGTTGTTGGCTTCGGTACCGCCAGAGGTGAACAGGATCTCGGTCGCATCTGCAGCGCCAAGCAGGACGGCGACGGTTGTGCGTGCTTCCTGTAGCAGGTCTGCAGCCCTGCGCCCCGGCTGATGCGCGGACGACGGATTGCCCAGGTTCTGCTCCATTGCCGCTAGGATCGCGCGCAACACCTCGGGAGCCATGGGCGCAGTGGCGTTGTTGTCCAAATAGACACTGGCTGTGCGCGGTATTCTTTCCTGCATGGGCCCTCCCAGCGTCAGCACATTGCCGGATAGCTACAGCAGCCTGATACAACAATGACCTGTAGCTGTAATGCGTATTGCAATCGGATCGCCATTCTTGCGGTGGTGGAAGAGCAGCACTTAGCGCACAGATAAAACGGTCTTTGTCGGGTTTGCGACAAAACTTCGCGTAGTGCTACAGAGCGGGCCGCAGGGCTTCTGGAGAGCGCGGCATGAGGAACTGATTGCGTGCCAGGAGGCTTTCTCCCGATTCGTCACCAAAGCAATTGGCGAGATCGCTGCAGGCTGAGCACACCGGAGCCGCACAGAGTGAGAAGCCCTCTTCCGTGCACGTCATGCGATAGAAGAAGCGCTTCCATTTCATGTCTTGATGGTTGCGATGGGCAAGGGGAGCAAAATGGGTGCTCATCAAACGGCTCAGCTCGGTGCGGTCTCGCAGGCCAAGGTCCTGCCAAAGATGATTGGGATGCATGGATCGCCGTGCAATCAGAGTGGCCAGAGCAGGTGCCAGCACGCTGGATGGAGTTCGGAAGCGCAGCAAGAGTTGGCGTATCGAATCTTCTTCCGTTGTCCGTTCGAACTGTTCCGGTGCCTGGATAGGAAAGAAGCCTTTCGGCGCCTGGGGGAAGACGTGCCCGAGAAACGATTCCAGAGCATCTGCTCGCAGTCCGAGCGCGGATGGAAGTGTGTTTCCGCGGCGCACTTCCTCCATGGCAAGGGCAACAAGCGACGCCAGCACATGCCGGTCCTCCGGCGGAAGGTCTGTGCCATCCGATGCCTTGAGCAAATCCATGTAGATGCCATCTGTCCTCATCGGCATTCCTAACTTGTGGCGTAGCTGTGGCAGTTTTTTGGGCAAACCCGGCTGCACGCCTTGCAGCCTATGCAGTTGCCTGCATCAGCCGCCGTCATCACTTTGCGTTCGATCTCATCGTCGTCCAGGTCAACGAGCGCATCATCTTCATTGACGCCCATCAAGGCCAACACGGCCTGCCCACAGACCTTGAAACAGCGCCCACATCCAATGCAGGTTTTCTGATCGATTGCCTCAAGATATGCAGGCATCCATTTGCGCCCATCGCGCGTTGCGGCAACACTCTCCATCTCGTTATGCCCCCATGGCCTTCAATTCCGCGTATCTAGCGGTGAGTTGCTCGAAAACTCTGAAAGTCTTTTGTGCCACCTTGTACATCGCCTCCTGGCTGGTGGGCAGTTTGTCCGCCAGATCGCGCATCGGCGTCTTTGACGTAACTGACGCAGTAGAGGACTATTGCACTTTATAGGCAAGAAGACGGTTTGTGCGGGTTGCATGCATCGGGTCGTCTCGTTTGCAGCTTGCTCTACGCTTTGGCAACTTCGGGATATTTGCGCATCCACTCCAGCGCGGAGTCAATTGCGGCAGCGCCTTCTTCACTGAGCTTCTCCATGCTTTCAAAACCAAAGCGATGCACATCGCGCAGGTGCCGACTCAGTACGACAAGCTTTCCTGCCAGCAGAACCACGCGCCCAAATCCCTCGTGATGAAATTTCATCATGGGCGTGACCATAATGCCTGTGTGCCGCTCAATCGCCAGACCGATTGCGTTGTAGAACAGCTCCAAGCGCCACAACGTGTCTGGATCCGGATCTGCCATCATCGGCATCTGCCTCTTTTGCTCGCGGGTGACAATGTAAGGCTCCAGCAACTCGCTGTCCGTTTTGTTGTCCCAGTTGCCATGCAGATCTTGGGCGCGCCATTGTTTTACCAGTTCGCGCATAAACAACGCGGAGGCGGGGATCTCTTGAACTGAAGACGGTTCAGTCATGCAGCACCTCGTTGTCAAAATCGAAGACGTGTTCTTTGCCCTTGTTGATTGCCTTTCGCAGCCAGGGGGGAGGTGTTCCACGCAGTACCACCTGCAGCTTCTCCGTCAGGTTGGTAATGGTTTCGGTCTCCGGCACGCGGACCGGATGAATGTTGCGCGCAACCACACGTGCCGCGCCTGAGCCTCCAATCGCCGCGACATAGAGAATGGCGCACTCGGTAATGGCCTCCAGCTTAGGCGTCAGCTTGTCTTCGTTGCCGTCCTCTTCAAGATCATCGCCAAATTCGAGAACGCTGGTCAGAGCGGCTTCTTCCGCAGTGATTTCGTACATTGCAATTTGTTTTGCCCAGCCAAAGTGGGCATTCACATGGATCAGGTCTTCTGTGGCAAAGGCGACTTTCATCGTGGTCCTCCATTGAAGAATCAGGAAGGCAGAATGTTGAATGCGGAGGAGGGCATGCTCTGCTTCTCCTCCCCGTGTACCCATGCGGCAGGCACCGGCTCGTGTCCCGTTTCGATCAATAGATTGCCGATCGTAAAAATCAAGTCACGCGTAGCGCGATATCCGACGGTAGTGATGTGAGCCGTGCCGAGGCGGTCAAAGATGGGCATGCCAATGCGGAACAGAGGAACATGCAGCCGTTCACTTGCCTGACGAGCCTGTGAGTTGGCCAGGATCAGGTCGGCACCGGCAGCAGAGGTCTCCAGATCGTCCAGATCGCCAAGAATCACATCGGAGGCTGGAACCTGTTCCAGCAAGGGCGACATGGTGCTGGTCACCGCTCCCACAATCTCTGCGCCCATCTCGTGCAGCCAGTTTGTCATGGTCCATAACAGATCGGGCTCGGCGGCAATTGCAATTTGTTTGCCGCCAAAATAGAAGTGCCCATCGAGCATTGCATCTACCAGTTGCCCGCGCAATCTGCGATAGCGCGGTGGTACGGGACGGCCACTGATCTCAGAGAGAAAGGCCAGAAAATCGTCACAACATGCTAGCCCCGTCAGCCGGTCGAAGAGCCGGTAGGGGACTCCTGTACGATGTTCGAGCGTGATAGCCGCTCCGTGCATCTGCGTTCCAATCGCCAGTGTCCATGCGGCATTGCCCATCTGGTGGACATCGTCCACAGGGCATCCGCCCAGAGTGGTTGCGGTGAATTCGCCGGGTATGTGTCCATCGAGCGATCCGGAGAGATCGGGCAGGAAGGTCGCCCGCAATCCGAAGGCCTCGATCATTTCACGTAACTCATCAATGTCACCTGGAGTAAGATGCGAGCCGGGCAACACATTGATGCGGTTCTGTTCGCGACGGCCCGGCGCTGGAATCTCCACCAACTCTTCGATCATGCGGGTCACGGCGCGGGCCCATCCATCCTGGAAGGCGCCGGAAAAATCTGGAGTGTTCACATGCACCAGCTCAACGTTGTCCAACTCGGGATGGCGCGCGCGAATCAAGGTCAGATAAGCGTTGAGATCGTCGCCCTTCACTTCCGTCGTTCCTGTTGTGCAGATTCCGATCAGCTCGGGACCGGTTCGCTTCCAGATGTTGAGAATGGCTTGTTCTACGTTTTCGATTCCACCCAGAACGGTGGTCACCTCCGTCATGGCCGTGGTTTGCAGAGGAATGGCTTCACGAAAGTGGCGTACCAGCAAGACTAGTCCGAACGAAGTACAACCTTGCGCGCCGTGGAAGAGAGGCAAGCAGCGATCCATGCCCAGAAAAGCCAGTGCCGCGCCCAGTGGTTGGCTCAACCGCAAAGGGTTGGTCATGCATTGCCGGGTGCTGATGGTGACCTTTGCCATGCGCTCCTCCTAGAGGCACTTTGCTGTGGCATACGTGATGCCTTTTGCGCGATCCCATGGCGCAGGTTGACGAATTTGCGACCAGATTGGATTGGCCAAGGTGCGGTCGATCTCGCGTACCAAACTCACCATGCCGTCATATCCCGCGTAGCCGTGATGACGTTCCTGATTGATGTCGAGCCAGGGCATGAGTGCTTTCAATGCAACAAACTGCGTACGGCCACCGGAGAGCATGATGTCGGCCTCCGACGCGCGCAGCATGCGATACATCTCGCGCGGCGCTAGGCTCTCCCACATGTGTGCATCTTTGCCCAACAGTTCCTTCACGCGTTCTTTGTCTTCTGCGGTGGACTTCTTCACGCTGGTTCCGGTCAGCGTCATGCCCGCTTCCTGCAATGCCGCCACCATGGACCAGGACTTAACGCCGCCGGTGTTGAGCAGCACCTTCTTTCCCATGAGCCGCTCGCGGAAAGGGAGAATCTGTGCCCAGGCCCGTGCTTCTTCGCGCGCGATCACATCTTCTGTGCGGGCGAGTAATGCGGCATCGGCGCCCCGCTCTACCAGCATCTGGGCAATCTGGCGTAGCGCGTGGCTGGTGTCCCCAATGCCGTAGAACGATCCTTCAAAGTAGGGAATTCCGTAACGTTCTTGCATCTTGCGCGCCACGTTGATCAACGCCTTTGAGCAAACCATCATGGCGGCGCGGGCGCGGTGCGAACTGGCGATCTGGTGATAACGGCCATCGCCGGAGATGCACGATAGAATGCGGATGCCAAGCTCATCGAGCAGGGGCTTGACCTGCCACAATTCGCCCGCCACGTTGTATTCCCCGATGATGTTGATGTCGTAGGGCGTAGTGTAGTCGGGCTCCTCGGTGCCGATCACGCAGTCGAGCAGCGCTTCGCCTGCAAGCTTGTTGCCCAGGTTCTTGGAGCCTGCAAAGCCCGGCGCAAGAATCGGTACCACGGGCTTGTTGAATTTTTTTCGTGCAGCTTTGCATACGGCCACAAGATCGTCGCCAATCATGGCCGGCACGCAGGTTTGGTAAACGAAGATTGCTGGCGGGTCGTGCTTCTCCACAATCTCACAGATGGCGTGAAACAAGTGCTTTTCGCCGCCAAAGATGATGTCTTGTTCGCTGATCGCTGTGGTGAAACTGGTGCGATAGAGCTGGGGACCCGAAGATTTGGAGTTACGCTGATCCCAGGAGTGCCCCTCGCATCCAATGGGGCCATGGATCAGATGCGCTACATCGGCAATCGGCTGCAGTGCGATCTTTGCGCCATCGAATGCGCAGCCGCCGGCCGCGGCGCCAGGCGCGAGTTGCTTGGTACAGCCTTTCTTGCGCGCTCCGACGTCTTTGGCCTGATTGGTTGCGCACCCCGGTTCCTGGAAGACGCTTTGCACCTGCTGCTTCAAATCGCTCATTCATCCTCCGGGGATCAAGGGCCTGTGCAGCGTGAATATAGCGTGCGGCAGCGCGTGAGGATAGTTATCCATAGGGCGTTGCCGCAACGTTATGCGGTTCTCGAAGAATTAGCGGACCGCGTCAAAGCTGCAGCCGTCGATCGACTCGCGATCGGCTTCATCGAGAATCTTGTCCAAGATCTGAACCAGCACGTTGAGCGCTCCCTGATAACCCCACACCGGATAACGATGATGATGGTGGCGATCGAAGATGGGAAATCCTATGCGGATGAGCGGCGTCTTGGTGTCGCGCTCCAAGAACTTTCCGTAAGTTGAGCCAATCAGGAAGTCAACCGGCTCGGTGAAGAGAAGGGAACGCATGTGCCACAGATCCTTGCCAGCATAGGCGTGGCAGCCGGCCCCGAAGGGCGAACTCGACAGTAGGGCGTCTGCCTTCTCCTGCCAGACGGAGTTGGCGTTCGAACTCAGCACGTGGACCGGCTCCGCGCCCAGTTCCAGCAGAAAGCTTGCGAGGCCCAGGGTCATATCGGGATCGCCAAAGAGGGCAAACTTCTTGCCGTGAACCAGCGCGCTGGAGTCGGCAATCGCATCCACCAGCCGTCCGCGTTCCTTGCGTAGCTCCTCTGGAATAGCCTTACCGCTCAGGCGTGCTACCTCCATCAGGAAGCGATCCGTACCTTCCACGCCAAGCGGGTGGTTGAAAGCGACGGTCTCCTGACCAGTAGCCTCGATGGTTTCCATCGTCTTCAGCGTGCAAAATTCTTGCATGCTGATGGTGGCTTTGGCATGGATGGCGTTGGCTGCGTCCATTAGAGTGGTGCCGCCGTCATACATGCGGAATTCGCCATCGCCTGGTGTATCCCACACGTCGCTCGGATCGCCCAGGATGGTGGCCTCGACTCCCATCAAGGCAAAGATGCGCTTGATCTCGCGCATATTGCCGATGGTGTAGCCGTCAAAGCCGCCAATGAAGTTGATCGTGCCGTTGGGCGTGCGTTCCAGCTTGGGCGCGGTTCCGGCCTTGCCGTTCCAGAAGTGCTCCAGGATGCCGTTCAGCGCATTGTCATAGCCCGTGGTGTGGCTGCCTACAAAAGCGGGCGTGTGCGCAAAGGGTACATCGAATTCCTGCGGTACGGCATCTTTCTCCTTAGCGTTTTTGATGTAGGCGTTCAGGTCGTCGCCAATCACTTCGGCCATGCAGGTGGTGGAGACCGCAATCATCTTGGGCTTATACAGATTGAAGGAATTGGCCAGAC